>Ga0181520_10002330_pt1 | contig 35568 bp, 33 predicted proteins | sample PEATcosm2014_Bin_29_FD_132451 | JGI IMG/M metagenome (GOLD analysis project Ga0181520, IMG submission 132451) | Peatland microbial communities from MTU Mesocosm Facility, Houghton, MI, USA - PEATcosm2014_Bin02_30_metaG | ecosystem: Environmental > Terrestrial > Soil > Wetlands > Peat | place...
AACGACAACGACGACAACGACGACAACGACAACGACGACAACGACAACGACGACAACGACGACAACGACAACGACGACAACGACGACAACGACGACAACGACGACACGGCGGCCGATGACGACGACGACACGGCTGGCGATGACGACGATGACACGGCCGCCGATGATGACGACGATAACGACACGGCCGCCGATGACGACGACAACGATGACAACGACGACGACACGACCGCCGATGACGACGACAACGATGACAACGACGACGACACGACCGCCGATGACGACGACAACGACGACAACGACGCGACGGACGACGACGCCGGCTCAGCCGACGACGACGCCACGCCGACGAATCACGGCGGGACCAACCCGACGAACGGCGGCTGCGGGCGCTGACGCGATAGGCTGATTACATCGCAGCCCGACTCGTACGTCGGGCCGGGCGTCGCCCGCCCGGTTGTCGGCGAAGGCTGCGCTGCGCAATCTGTGGCTAAACCATCGGTCGATCAAGCCGCAAGTCGGCAGGCGTCGGCGAGGGGCTCGCTATTCGATCTCGACTTCGGTGATGCGCTGCTTGGGCACGTCGGGGCCGTGCTCGAGCTCGTGGGCGAGGTACTTCTTCAACGACATCAGGGCTTCGACCTTGAGCACGTCGCGTTCGCCGGAGGCGAAGCGGCCGGTCCGTTCGGCCTCTTTGTCGACCAGGTCGATCAGCTCTCTCAGGGCTTCCTTGCGGGCTTTGAGGATTTCTTCGGGCGGCGGGCCGGGCAGGTAGCTGATGATGTAGTCGATCATTCCCGCGGCGGTCTCGAGCAGGTACACGGGCACGCCGGCGATCGACTCGGGCGCCTCGCCCGACAGTTCGGCGAGCAGTTTGACGATTTCGCGAATCGACAACAGGATCTCGCGCTGGCCGATGAGAAAGTGCCCTTTAGCGTCGTCGAGCCGGCCCATGATCTCGTTCAAATGCAGAACGGTCTTCTGGCGCTGCGCTTCGGTCTCGGGCTCGCTCACGCCGAATCCTTCGCGAACAGGATGTTGAACTGGTCGCCTTCCAGCCGGGCCTTGGCGACGATGTAGCCGTTGAGCTGCCGGGGCAGCAGGAAGTGGCGGCGGAAACCGGCGGCGTTCACAATTAGCTCGCCGTCTTTGACGAACAACTGAATTTCTTTCTTCGAGACGCCCGGCAGGTAGAGCCGCATTTCGTACAGGCCGTTCTTCGCTTCCAATTCGAACGGGGTGCGCGCGAACAGAACCTGGTCGGGCTCGTACTGCGCGAAGATTTCGGCCGCCACGGCCTCGACCGCTTTCAGCCCGGTCATCTCGCGCGGAAAGAGGCGGCACGACAGCAGCGGCAGCGGCGCGAACGAATGCTGGATGACGTCGAGGTGCTTCTGTTGAATGCCCAGCCACTCGGCCAGGTAGCCGTCCACCTCGGGCGGCAACCGGCGGTTGATCACCACGGCGTCGACCGGATAGCCGTAGAGGCCGAGGCAGGTGTACGCCCGGCGGCTTTCGGCGATGACCATCTTCTCGGGATTCAGCACCAGGCGGACGCTCGCCCGGTTCGGATCGGTGAGCAGCGCCTTGATCAGCACCATGCGCCGGTACAGTTGCTCGACCTGGCCGAAGACCTCGTCGCCCGGCAGCGGCGCCTTGATCACCCGTTCGGCCATCGGGCGGATGGCGCGCACCAGCCGGCGCTCCAGATCGAAGAACCGGCTCATGTACCATTCGAATACATCGGTGAAGCCCAGAAGCTGGAGCGTGGCGCCGGTCGGGGCGCAATCGATCACCGCCGTGTCGTATTCGCCGCTCTCCTCGATTTCCAAAAGCCGCAGCAGCGAAAAGAGGTCTTCCATGCCGGGCATGACCGAAAGCTCGTCGGCGATGACGTCGCCGTAGCCGCGGCTGGCCAGGAAATGCTTGATGTAGGCGCGGATTGCGCCCCAGTTCTTGGCCAGTTCGTGGTAAACCTCGACCTCGCAAGCGTACAGATTCTTGGTGATGCGCACGGGCTCGGGGCCGATCTTCTGTTCGAACAAGTCGGCGAGGCTGTGCGCCGCGTCGGTGGACAAGACGATCGTCCGCCGGCCGCGCGCCGCGCAGGCTACGGCCGTCGCCGCGCTCACCGTGGTCTTGCCGACCCCGCCTTTACCCGTGTACAAAATGACGCGCAAGTCCGCCCCGTCCTCTTGACTGCGAGGGCTCAACATCGCACCGTGAGGCGCAAGGTGTCAAGAACCGTTTCCGACAAAAAAACACGGCATTGACCAAACGGACCTTGGGTCCGAAGGAGCACCCCCCATGAAAGTCGTAGCGTTCAACGGCAGTCCGCACAAGAACGGCAACACCTTCGATTGTCTGAAAATCGTCTGCGACGAATTGCAAAAAGAAGGCGTCGTCACCGAGATCGTCCAGCTCGCGCCGCTGAAGCTGCAGCCGTGCGCCGTCTGCGGCCGGTGCGCCAAAGAGCTGGATCGCGAGTGCCACGGCGTCAAAGACGACCACCTCAACGAGGCGCTGCCGAAGCTGTTCGGCGCCGACGCGGTCATCATCGGCTCGCCGACGTGGTATTCCAACGTAACGGGCCACGTGAAAAACTTCATCGACCGCTGCGGCACGGTCAATCGCGCGAACGGCGGACCGCTGACGCGCAAGGTCGGCGCGGCGGTCGTGGCGGTGCGGCGCGCGGGCGGCATTCCGACGTTCGACGCGATCAACCACTTCTTCCACATCAACGGCATGATCGTGCCGGGCTCGACCTACTGGAACCTCGGCGTCGGCCGGCTGCCCGGCGAGTGCCTCGAAGACGAAGAAGGCGTGCAGACCTTCGTCAACCTCGGTCAAAACGTCGCGTGGTTGCTGAAAAAGCTGGCGTGAGGAAGAGGCGGAGAGGCTGAGAAACTGAGAACGAGAGGCGCAACAGCGTTTCTGCCTTCCAGCCTTTCCGCTTTGCCTGGCAGCCTTTCAGCGATGGCGTTGCGCCGGCGCCCGAATAGACGATAATGCGAACAAAAGAATTACGCCGGGGGCGCGGATGAAGCTGCGCGTCTTGGGATGTTCGGGCCGCCTCGATCGTCGCCATTTTTCGCCGGGCTATCTGCTCGACGACGAACTGCTGCTCGACGGCGGCACGGTGAACTCGGCGCTCGATCCGGCCGACGCACCCGGCATCCGCTGGGCGGCGGTCACCCACGCCCACCTCGATCACGTCAAAGAACTGCCGTTCCTCGTGCAATCGCGCGTCGAGGCGACGGCCGGCAGTCTGACCATTGTCGCCATTGCGCCGGTGATCGCCGCGTTGCGGGCGCACATTTTCAACGGCGTCATTTGGAGCGACCTGACCAAGGTCGGGCAGCCGCCGGCGCTGGTCTTCCAGGAGTTGACCGAAGGCGCGCTCAACGCAGTCGGGCGCTATTGGATCACGCCGATTCGCCTCCGCCACACCATCCCCTGCACGGGGCTGCTGGTCGCGTCCGACGACGGCGCATTGGCCTACACCGGCGATGCCGCCGCGGGTGATGATTTCTGGCGGGCCATCGCCGAGAACAAGGATGTGCGGGCGGTGATCATTGACACCGCCTATCCGGATCGCCTGCGCGCCCGCGCCGAGGCGACGGGCCATTACTGTCCCGAGGCCGCCGCGGCGGACATCGCGAAAATCGGCCGTCCGATCCGCGTGCTCGTGACGCATATGCATCCGACCATCGCGGCGGAAATCCTCGCCGATTATGCGAAGGTCGGGCTGGCGGTCGAGGCATTGGAGCAAGGGCAAAGCGTCGAACTCTGAGCCGACCTCGATTCGGCGTATCGAATGCGGAATGCAGATTGCGGAGCGGCCGGCCGGAAATTCCGCATTCGCCATTCACCGTTCGCCAATCGCCAAACCCCGAGTTCCGAACCCCGTCCGCTTCCCCGCAAAATGCGCTAGATTACGGCGCATGAGCCCCACCGCCGCCAGCATCCATGCCGCCTGGCGCCGCGCCGAAGTCGGCGCGCCGCTGCCGCAAACCGGGCAACGCCGCGTCTGCGCCGTCTACCCGGGACGGTACAACGTCGCGATGGCCAACCTCGGCTATCAGTGGCTCTTTTATGCGTTGGCGGAATCGGGATTGGCGGTCGGACGCCTCGTTCAGCCCGAGCCGGAGGTCGAAGCCGAGGTCGCCCGCCACGGCTTGACCGACATCGACGCCGACCATCCGGCGCGGGCGACGGACGCGTGGTTCGTCTCGATTTCGTTTGAAAACGATCTGGCGACGCTGGCCGGCCTGCTGCGCCTCGCCGGTCTCGCGCCGCGCGCCGCCGACCGCCGCGCCGGCGATCCGCTCGTCATCGCCGGCGGCGTCGTGCCGACCCTCAATCCGGAGCCGGTGTCTGACCTGGCCGACGTGTGTCTGTTGGGCGAAGGCGCGGCGGCTTTGGCGCCGTTCCTGGCGCGTTTCTTGACCGTCGAATCGGCGAACCGCGAAGATTTCTTGCGCGGCCTCGCCGATCTGCCCGGGGCGTACGTCGGTCGCTTCTACGTGTCGCACTTCGACGATGAGGGAAAGCTAATCGCCGTCGAGCCGCGCGACGGTTTCCCCGAACGGATTGTCGCGCCGAAAGAAAAAACCGTCGATCCGTCGCAAACGCGGCTGCACCTGCGCGCGCCCGGGGCGGCTTTCGGCGACGCGCTGCTGGTTGAGACGGCCCGCGGGTGCATCGGCCGGTGCCGCTTCTGCGCCGCCGGACATTTGTTTCTGCCCTACCGGCCGGCGGATGCGCCAGCGAGCCTGCCGGATCTCGGCCAGACTGCCCTGGGGCTGGTCGGCTCGAATGTCTCGGGCCACCCGGACCTGGACGCCTGGATCGAGTTGGCCGGCACGAACCGCGTGACGCTGTCGTCGATCCGCCGCGGTTCGCTGCGCCCCGCGCAATGGCAGCGGTTGGTCGACGGCGGGCTCGCGTCGGCCGCGCTGGCCCCCGAGGCCGGCAGCGAGCGTTTGCGCGCCGTCTGCAACAAGCCGGCGACGGACGACGAGATTCTGGCGGAGGTCCGCCTCGCCGCCGACGCCCATCTGCGCAACTTCAAGTTGTATTTTCTCGTCGGCCTGCCGACCGAGACGAGCGAGGATTTGCAGGGCATCGTCGCGCTGGTCGGGCGATGCCGCGAAATCGCGATGATCGGCTGGAAGGCAAAAGGCCGCGCGGGGAAAATCGTCGTCAGCCTCAATCCGTTTGTGCCCAAGCCGCAAACGCCCTTTCAATGGCTGGCGTTCGGCGACCCGCGCGAGCTGGAACGCAAACTGAAGTTCATCAAGAACGAGTTGCGCGGCGTCGCCAACATTGAGGTCCAGAGCGAATCGCTGCGCAGCGCGACATTCCAGGCGCTGCTCTCGACCGGCGATCGGCGCGCGGGCGAATTGGCGCGGCTTGTCGATCAAGCAGACGGCGTCCGCCCCGCGCTGCGCGAGTGGACCGTCGATTGGCGGACGCTGCTCGCCCAGCCGCGCGCGATCGCCGACGCGCTGCCGTGGGATCGCGTCGACGTCGGCGTCAAACGCTCGTACCTCGAACGGGAGTTTGAGGCCGCCCTCGCCGGCCGCGTCTCGCCGCCCTGCGACTTCCGCCGCCCCTGCCGTCTCTGCGGCGTCTGCTGACGCGCCACGAAAAAAGCCGAGAGCGGACTTGTATATATAGAAATTGCTATTTATATATAAGTAGCCGTCGGCAGGCAGAGTTGCCGGCGAGAGAAGGGAAGCAGAAATGAAATATCGAGTGGTTTCCGCGCTGGGCGCGATCTTCGGCGCCGGCGGCGGTTTGGCGTATCAACACTTCATCGGTTGCGCGAACGGTTGCGCGTTGAAATCCAGCGCGTTGTTTATGACCGGCTTCGGCGCCTTGCTTGGCTTATTCGCTGTGCAGATGTTGGCGGAATTTGTCTCGCGTCCGCCGAGCCCGCCGCCGTCGCAACTCGCTACGGAAAAAGTGATCGACAAGCCGCGATGACTGGGAGGCGGGGAGGCTGAGAGGTCGGGCAGGGGAAGTTCCTTTTCCAAGGTGCGTCAGTCGCGCAATCTCCCGAACCGTTTTTCTCTCGGCAGTCTCTCAATTCGCTGGCTCTCGGCGTTTTAAGGGAGGGATTTTCGACAGGATCGACAGGATTTACAGGATCAATTGGATATTGCGGCGGTCGATCCTTTCAATCACGTTGATCCGGTTGATTCCGTTGATCCTGTCAAAGAAATCCACAAATTCTTCGCCGACTCACCCGATAATCAACTTCTCCGCTTCGAGACCGCCTCGGGCGAAGCGTTCTACGCCGTAGTTGGCGATATCCGGGTCGAGCTTGCCGCCGGCGAGGTGGTCGGCGACCAATTCCGAAAGCGCGGGGGCGAACATGAAGCCGTGGCCCATCAGGCCGTGGAATTGGTAGAAATTGCCGGGCTCGGCCACGTAACCGATAATCGGGTTGGTGTCGGGCGTGATGTCATAAAATCCGCCCCACTGGCGCAGCGCTTTCACGCCGGCCGCGCGCGGCAGCAGGTCGATCAGCAGGCGGCTGACTTTCCGCATGAACGCGAAACTCGGGTCGTAATCCGCCGCCGGCCCTTTTTGCAGGCCGACGCACGCGTACAATTCCCCGCGCATCGTCTGCGCCGCGTACATGCCGCTGTTCATCGGCACCAGGCACGTCGACAAGAACGGATGCAGCGCCTCGGTGACGAGCGCCTCGTGCTTCTCCGGATGGTTCGGCAACGCCACGCCGCACATCTCGCCGATCCGCGGCGACCACGCCGCCGCCGCATTGACGACCAGGTCCGCCGCGAACGCCCCGCGATTCGTGGCGACGCCCGTCAGCTTCCGGCCCCGCATCTCCAGACCGACGACCTCGTGCCCGGGCAGCACTCTGACGCCCAGTTCGCGGCAGACCTTCGCGTAGCCCCAGACCATCGCGAACGGAAAGCAGACGCCGTCGCGTTGGTGAAACGCACCGACGACGATGCCGTCGAGGTTGATCTCGGGAACCAGGCGCTGGATCGCCGGCGGCGACATCAGCCGCGAGGCGACGCCGTTTTCGTGTTGCAGTTTGACGTTCGCTTCGAACAGCGCCGCCTGTTCGTCGGAGTACGCCAGGAAGAGATAGCCGCACTGGCGAAACCAATTGTTGAAGCCCGTGTCCTGCGGGAAGCTTTCGAACAGCCGCACGCTGCGCTTCATGATGCGAATGTTGTCGGCGCTCGACCATTGCTCGCGCACGCCGCCGCCGCACCGCGCCGACGCCCCGGCGTTGAGATGATCGCGTTCGAGCACCGTGACGTCGGTCCAGCCGCGGCGCGCGAGGTTCCACGCCAGCGACAGGCCGACGATGCCGCCGCCGATGATAATCGTCCGCGGGCCGGTCACGATCGTTCCCCGGCTTTGCGTCCGGCGAACGCGGCCAGCGGCGTCCACGCGCCCGGCGGGCGGCTGACGATCGGCTTGATCTCGGCGGCGGGAATGCCGGCCTCGAGCAGCAGGCGCGCGAGGTTGACGAGGCACATCTTCCCCTGGCACGGGCCCGTGCCCAGCGCGTGGAAACGTTTGAGCGATTCGATATCGCGCAGGCCGTGCGCGATCGAGGCGCGGATTTCGTCGGCCGTCACGTCTTCGCAACGACAAACGATGGTTTTGCGCGGCATGGCGTCAGTTCTCCGTTGTGCGGCGCAATTCGGCCGCGACGGTTTCGTCCGGATGCAGATCGAGCGCCGCGGCCAGGCCGGCCGCGCGGCCGCGGGCGGCCGCCGTCAGCGCCGGCGCGGCGCCGAGCATTTCGCCCGTGACGAACACGTCGGAATTTGCGGTGCGGCCCGTTTTGTCGCACGTCGCCGCGAAGCCGCCGCGGGCCGCGTCGTAAATCACGTTGCCGCCGGCCTGGGCCGCGAGTTCCCAACTCGGCGCGGGCGGCCCCCCGGCGGCAACGACATCGCAGGGCGCGTCGACGGGCTCGCCGCCGTCGAGCGGTTCGAGGCGCAGGCCCTTCAGGCGCAGGGCGCCGCGCGCCCGCGCCGCGCGATAGCCGAGAAAGATCGGCACGCCGCGGCCGCGGATTTTTTCGGCGCGGTCCGGATCGCCGGCGACTTGCCGCGCTTCGGTCGCGAGGCCGACCACGCGCACGCCCATCTCCGGCAGACGCTCGGCCAGCGACAGGGCGAGGTCGTCGACGCCGAGGATCAGGCAGGCGTCGCCCGGGCGCACGCCCCAGCGGTGAACGAGCTTGCTCACGCCGCGCGTCGAGAAAATGCCCGGCAGGTCGTTGTTCGGAAACAACGGCGGCTGATCGTACGCGCCGGTCGCGAGCACCGTTCGCCGCGGCGTCAGCAGGGTCAACGCTCCGTCGGCATAGAAGGCCCAGAAGCCCTCGCGGTAACGCCCGAGGCACTCGGCCCCGAGCGCGACCTCCACGCCGGCCTTATCGAGCGCCGCGAGTTGCGCCTGGATCCACGCCGGGCCGTCGGCGAAGCCGTCGAGCGGTTCGGGCCAGCCGACCAAATGGCCGCCCAATTCGGGCGCGTCGTCGACGAGCAGCGTCCGCGCGCCGGCCGCCGCCGCGGTGAGCGCCGCGGCCATGCCGGCGGGCCCGCCGCCAATAACCGCGACCTCGACCGCTTTCTCGCGAATGGCCGGCGCCGGCGCGGCCCGGTCGGGCAAGTCGCCGCCGCCGGAGAAAACGCGGACGGCCCGTTGCAGCATTTTGTTCACCGGCGCCGGGCGCGTGAACATCTCGTGGTATTCGAGGCTCTTGGGAAAGGCGAAATCGAACGCGCGCAAAACGTCGCAGCCGGCCTGCGGCACGGCGCTTTCGCGGCGGACGGTCATGCCGTCGCGGCAGGCGACGCGGCAGGTGCGCACGTTGGGCACGCCGTCGACGCGCGCCAGGCAACTGAAACAGCGCCCGCCCAGGCACAGCACGCCGCGCGGGCGATGAAACTTCAACGACCGCGACGCGGTGCGCACGCCGTTGGCCAAGAGCGCCACGGCGACCGGCTCGTTCGCGTAAGCGCGCAGGCGATAGCCTTCGAAGCGCAGGCGCACGGGCTCGCCCCGGCCGAAATCGTTTGCCCCTTGATGATAAATCCGTCGATCGTGGATGCGTGACATGGCGTCTAGTCTGCATCCGAAACGCCGGAAAGGTCAATGCTTGCGGGGGGCCGGCGCGCGGCGCGCCGCTTCGTTCCGATCGTCCAAAATCGCGTACAATTATAGTGCGCCATCGCGATGCGCGCGGGCCTGGCCATCCGCGCACATTAATGTTATTTTTCTAATCACAATTACCGGCAGCCGAATATGACAATAAATAGGCCTATTCCCGAGACGCGGCGATGGGCGATGGACACGGCCGATCCGGCGGCGGCATTTCGCGCGTCGGCGGCGAAAAAGGGCGGGGCGGCGCCGGTCGTCGAACCGTCTTCGGAGACCGACCATGAACGAAGCGCGGATCGAGGAACGGCGGCGCGTGCTCGCCACGGCCAATGTGGCGGCGGCGTTTCGCGCGCTCGAGGCGGAAAAAGGCGCGGCGGCGCTGGTCGTCGACGAGTGCGCGGCGTTTTTCGCGGGCGACGAAGCGCAATCGCGCGTCGCGGCAATGAACGCGCGGCAGCGCGCATTTCTTACGGAAATGATGGCGGTGCGAACGCGCTGCTTCGACGAAGAATGCGTTGCCTTTCTTTCGCGGTTTCTGGCGGACGGCTCGCCGCACGCGAACGGCAGGCCGCCGGCGCAGGCCGTCTTTCTCGGCGCGGGTTACGATTCTCGCGCTTACCGGCTGCGCGAGATGCGTTGCGCCGCGGTCTATGAAGCGGATCAGGCCGCGCTGTTTCCGGCCAAGACCGAGTTGCTGCGGGCCCGCGGCATTGGACCGACGGCCGAGCGCGTCGTGCCCGTGGAGATCGACTTTGCGGAGAAAGCCCTCATCCCCGCTCTGCTCGCGGCGGGATTCGACCCCGCCCAACCGACGATCTGGGTGGCGGAGGGCCTTTTGCCCTATTTGAGCGAAGCCGTGGCGAAGTCGCTGGTGTGCGAGACGGCGGCCATTTCCGCGGCGGGGAGCAAGTTCGCCGCCACCATGTCGGACCGTTCGGTCGCCGAGGCCATCGTGGCGTTTGGCGGCGCACGGCGCGAAACCGGCGGCAATCGCTGGCAGCGTTCCTGTTTCACCAGCCGCGACGACGGCCTGGCGATGCTCGCCGCGGCCGGCTGGGCCGGAACGCAACGCTCGCTTTACGAGATCGGCGCGGCGTACGGCCGCGGCCAATGCTTGCGGGACTTTGATTGCCGCATCGTCGTCGCCGAAAAACGGGCGTAGGCGATCAGAACCGTTCGGTGTAACTCTTCGCTTGCAGGAACAGACCGAGGTAATCGGCGCCGCCCGCTTTCGAGTCGGTGCCGCTCATGTTGAAGCCGCCGAACGGCTGCACGCCGACGAGCGCGCCGGTGATCTTGCGATTGACGTAAAGGTTGCCGACGAAAAATTCGCGACGGGCGCGTTCGATGCGCTCGCGACTGGTCGAGATCAGGCCGCCGGTCAGGCCGAACTCGGTCGCGTTGGCCAGCGCCAGCGCGTGGTCGAAGTCGCGCGCGCGCAGCAGCGACAGCACCGGCCCGAAGATTTCTTCCTGATCGAGCGGCGACCCCGGTTTGACGCGATCGACGATGGTCGGCTCGACGAAGTAGCCGCCATCCAGTTCGAGCTTGGCGCCGCCGTGGATCACCTTCGCGGTTTTCCGGCCGATCGCCACGTACTCGAGCACTTTCTTCAGCGAGGCGGCGTTGATCACCGGCCCCATGTAATTGCCCGGATCGACGACCGGCCCCACCGTGATGTTGCCCGCGTGCGTGAGCAGCTTCTCCACGAATTTTTCGTACACGTCCTCGACGATCACAACGCGGCTGCAGGCTGAGCACTTTTGCCCCTGGTAACCGAAGGCGCTGGTGACCGCAGCCATCGCGGCTTTGTCGAGGTCGGCCGTCTCGTCGACGATCAGCGTGTCTTTGCCGCCCATTTCGGCGACGACGCGCTTGATCCATTTCTGGCCGGGTTGATGCTTCGCCGCTTTTTCGACGATGCCCAGCCCCACCTCTTTCGAGCCGGTGAAGCAGATCGCTCGCACGCGCGGGTTGACGACGAGTTCCTCGCCGCACGTCGCGCCGGGGCCGGGGACGAAATTGAGCACGCCGGCCGGCACGCCCGCCTCGAAGAGAATCTGCGCCACTTTCCAGCCGATGAGCGGCGTTTCGGAAGACGGTTTCAAACAAACCGTGTTGCCGGTGACGAGCGCGGCGACGGTCATGCCGGTGAGAATCGCGCAGGGGAAGTTCCACGGCGGGATGACGCTGATCACGCCCAGCGGCGCATAAAACGTTTCGTTGCGTTCGCCCGGGTAATACGAAACGGCCATGCCGGCGGCCCAGTTCAGGGCGTCGCGGGCGTAGTATTCGCAGAAGTCAATCGCCTCGGCCGTGTCGGCGTCGGCCTCGACCCAGTTCTTGCCGCCTTCCAGCGTCATCACGGCGGACAATTCGAACTTGTACTTGCGCATCAGTTCGGCGGCGCGCCGCAGGATCTCGGCCCGCTTTTGCATGGGCTCGGCGGCCCAGGCGGGAAAGGCTTTCTCGGCGGCGGCGATGGCCAGCCGCGCATCCGCGGCGCCGGCCTTGGCGAACGCGCCCAACGCCTGCTGCGGGTTCGACGGATTGAAAGTTTGGAAGGTCTCCGCGGTCTTGAGCGGCTTGCCGCCAATGATTAGCGGATGCGGCCGGGCGGATTTCGCCTCGGCCTCGATGTGGCCGAGGGCGTTCTCCATCGCGGCTTTGTTCTGCGGGTCCGAAAAATCGCTCAACGGTTCGTTGCGGAAGGGTCCGAACATGAAGCGCTCCTTTAAACCAATAACGGCAGGCCCCTCTGCCTGCCGTTGCGTTCAGGTCGCCAAGCGGCCCGTAGGTCGCGGCAAAAACACCGTGATGTTCAGCGTTGCAATCGTCGCGACCATAAAAAACACACGCCGCTAGTTCAGCGAAAATTCAACCGTAAGTTAACGCTGTCGCGCATGCCGCGCAAGCCGTCGCCGAGACCGGAAAAACCAAAACGGCGTGCGAAAACACCGAATCGACCCGCGCCTGGATAAACCCAGCGGGCGTCGTCCGACTTGTCCCTTTTTTCCCTTTTCCCCCTTCCTTCGCCGCACTGCCGCGATTGTCTTTGCCGCCGGCCAAACCTATGATCGGCGCAAATGACCGCCACCGACCCACGGCCCGGCCCGCCGATTTTGCAGAACCGGAAAACCGCGGTGTGGGTTGGCGTCTTGTTCGCGCTCTGGGTCGCGGTGTATGCGGTGCGTTTTTTCCACTATTCCGAACTCGATCCCGACACCAACAACCTGGGCAACCTCGCGACGGCGTTGCGGCACGGTCTGGCCGCGCCGCTCGACTGCTATCGCGCCAACAACGCCGCGGGCACGCTGACCTACGGCGTACTGCTCGCCCCGGTCTTTTATTTTTTCGGATCGAAATATGTCTGGGTGAAGCTGCTCGGCGGTTTGTTCGTGCTGGGCGGCGTCGTTTTTTGGACGCTGGCCGTCCATCACGTGCGCCGGTTCTCCGCGGCGGCGATGTTTCTGCTGTTTTTCACGTTTCCGCCGCCTGGTCTGGAGCGCGACTTCCATATCTGGGTGCTCGGCAGCCACCTGGAATGCATGTTCTTTTCCGGCTTGCTGACGTGGCTCATCCTGCGCCAGGGCGACGACGCGCCGACCTATCTCGCGGGCGCGGCGCTCGGCCTCGTCGCCGGTTACGCCGCGTTTTTCAGCCCGCAGAACCTCGCCTTGGGCGCCGCGGCGGCGGCGATCGTCGTCTGGCGCTGGCGGTGGAAGGGAGCGGTCCGGGCTTTGCTGCCGGGCGCCGTGTGTTACGCGCTGCTCGTACGGCAACCGGCGGCGCAGCATCTTGCCGCGGGGCCGGAGCGGCGCGTTTTCGCCAAACTGGCGGATTTGTTCGTTCGGCGGCTGCCCGATTTCGCGGCCTATGACGCCACCATCATTTCGCCCGTGAAGGAACTGGTGGCGCATTGGAACGTTTCGTCGCCCGGCGGACACCTCGCGGCGGCGCCGTTGCTCTCGTATTTGTTCTACGGCTGCTTCCTGCTTGGTCTGGCGTGGGCCATCGTCAAAGCGCTCACGCCGGAGAACACGCGCGGCGCGGCGGCGCCGGACAAATGGTTGCTCCGGCTGCTGGCGGCGCAGTTGACCGTCTGGCTGGCGGCCTACAGCCTGTCGGGCCACCCGTTCGAGTTCCGCTATCTGCTGCCGATCTATCCGGCGATCGTCGCCATCGTCGTGCTGCTCGTTCACGCCCTGCCCCGCGGCATACGCTGGCCGGCGGCAACGCCGTTTCTCGTCGTTGGGCTCTGCAACGTCCTCACGCCGCTGCCGCAGGCGGCGACGATGGCGGACAACTGGCGCCGGATGGCGAACTGGCGCGGCGACAATTTCGCGCAATTCGCCTACGTAGCGCTGGGCCGCTATTGGCAGGGCGACTTCGCCCGGCAGGCCGCGTCGGTCGCCAAACTGCCGCCGGCGTGGCGGGACTGGGCGTGGGCGGGCTTCGGCGCCGCGTCGCCGCCGGCGGAGATCCTGGCGGCGCTCGACGACGATCCGGCGTGGCGCGTCGCCGGCCGCAACGCGATCGCCTTCGGCGCGGGCGTCGGCGTCGGCGGCCGGGTGCGCCAGACGTACATCGACACGAGCGGCGCCCAGGCGGAGGAACTCCGGCACGAATTGGCGGCCGCCGCAGCGTCGGCCGCGCGGCTCGAGCCGGAGGCGGCGACGGAGTTCGCCGCCGGCGTCGGGTACGGATTCGGCGGGATCGACCTTGCCGCGGGCGGCTTTGAATCCCTGGTGCGGCGGGCGTTGGCGGAGGGCGCGGGTCGCGACAACGAGGCGGCGCCGGCGCCCGGCATCCGCCAATTGTTCGCGATGGTTCCGCAGCTCGAAGCCGGCGCGGCGCTGCTCGCGTTCGTTCGCGGCCAAGGCCTGCTCTGGGGCCGCAATCCGACGGCTTGGAAATCCGCCGACGCGCAGAAGTTCGTCGCCTTCTGGGCGCACGCGTTCGCCGTCGAGCCTTCGCCGGAACTCGCGGCCGCGTGGCGGCGCGGCTTTTACGAAGGCAAGGCGCTGCATCTGATGAGCACGTGCAACCGCTTCACCAACGACGACGACCCCGCGTCGTTCGCCTTGTTGCGCGAAGCGCTGGCCGACCGCGGCGTCGCGCTGCGCCCGGCGGGAACAAATCCGAATGAGTATGCGCTGGATGCGATGCAGTGAAGCGGGCGCCGCCGCCTCACATCTTGCGGCGGCCTTGCAAGCTTAGTTTGAGCGTGACGCTGTCGGCGTATTCGAGGTCGGAGCCGACCGGCACGCCGTGCGCAATGCGCGTGACCTCGACCGGCCGGCCGGCGAGCAATTCGGCCAGGTACGAGGCCGTGGCCTCGCCGTCGCGATTCGGATTGGTGGCGAGAATGACCTCGCGAATCCCGCCGGCGTCGACGCGGGCCAGCAACTCGGCGATCCGCAAGTGGTCGGGGCCGATGTTTTCCAGCGGCGAGAGCGCGCCGTGCAGCACGTGATACTTCCCGTCGTAGGCGCGCGTCTTTTCGAACGCCACGACATCCTGCGGCTGCTCGACGACGCACACGGCCTCGGCGCGGCGGGCTTCGTCGCTGCAAATGGCGCACGGCTGCGTTTCGGTGAGGTTGAAGCAAACCCGGCAAAGCTGGATTCGTTCTTTGACCTCCAGCATCGCCGCCGCGAGCGCGTGCACGTCGGCCGTCGGCGCGCGCAGCAGGTGCATCGCCAGCCGCTCGGCCGACTTGCGGCCGATGCCGGGCAGCTTGGTAAGCTGCGCGACGAGGTCTTTCAATGGGCCTTGGTCAAAAAGCATTCGTGCATTTCCCGAATTGCGAATTGCGAATTGCGAATTGCGAATCTCGGACAGTTTCGTGGGCTGAATTCGCCATTCGCCATTCGAAATTCGCCATTAGAAGAGCCCCGGGATGTTGAGGCCGCCGGTCACCTTCTGCATTTCGGCGGCAATCATTTCCTGCGCCTTGCGCAGCGCTTCGTTGACCGCGGCGACGATCAGGTCTTGCAGCATTTCCACGTCGTTGGGGTCGACGGCGTCCTTCTCAATGCGCAACGAAATCAGTTCCTGCTTGCCGTTGACGATCGCCGTGACCATGCCGCCGCCGGCGGTCGCCTCGACGCGCTTGGCGGCCAGTTCCTCTTGCACCTGCAACATCTTTTGCTGCGCCTGCTGCGCCATTTTCATGATGTTGCCCAATCCGCCCTTCGACATGAAATCCTCCTTCACTGCTTGTCCGCGGGCTCCGTCGTTCTGACATTCACGTCGGCCTCGGGGAACAGTTCCATCACCCACTGCACCGCCGGATGCGCCAGCGTCTCGCGTTCCAGCGCGCGCTGACGTTCCTGCGCCGCCTTGCGCTCCTGCCAGGGATCCGGCGCGGCGTTCGCGACCGGCGCCGCCGGCAGCTCGATCAGCTCCACCGTCGCATCCGGTCCGAACACATTCTTAACCACGCCCGCCACCAATTCCGTGTCGCGTTCGAACGACTTGTACATAAAACCGGGCGGCAGCGAAATGCGCAAGCGGCGGTCGCGCAACTCAACCAGGTTGTCGCCGAGCGTGATGGCAAGAAACGCCTGCTTTTGCTTGAGCGCTCGCAGAAATGCGCCGCGCGGATCGGCCTGCGGGTCCGGCGGCGGGGCCTCGTCGACCGGCGGCGACTCGGCGCTACGCCGGCTGCCCGGCCGCGGGGCCTCGTCGACCGGCGGCGCCTCGGCGCTGCGTCGGCCGCCCGGCGGTGCGGGGGTTTGCGGCGCGCCCGGCGATGCGGGCGTGGCGGCGGCCGGACCCGATTCGCCGCCCGAGCCCAGGCTCGCCTTGAGTTCGATGAGGCGGTCGACCAGCCGATCCAGCGAGCTGACCTTCGCCCCCTGCGCGAGGCGGACCAGGGTCATTTCCAGCACGAGCCGCGGTTGGCCGCCGCGCAAAATCAGTTCCTCGGATTCGCCCAGCAGGTTGAACAAGTGTTCGAGCGTATCCAGGGCGACGTCTTTCACTTGCGCGGCCAGCGCGGCCAGTTCGACGTCGCCGGCGTCGATCAGCCGCTGCGGCCGGCGCGCGAGCTTGACGACGACGAGGTTGCGAAAATGCTCGATCAGGTCGGCGAGCAAATCCTTGACGTCCCAATTGGAGGCGCCCAGCCGTTCCCAGACGTCGAGCACGGCGACCGGGTCGGCGGCCAGCACCGCCGCGGAAATGTCGAGCAACGCCTGGCGATCGACCGCGCCGAGCGCCTCGGCGATTTCCGCCAACGGCCGCTCGTGCCCGAAGCTGAGCACTTGATCCATATAGGAAAGCGCGTCGCGGACGCTGCCGGCGGCCTTGCGGGCGACCAGCATTAGCACGTCGGCCGAGACGGCGAGCTGCTCGGCGTCCATCAGTTTTTTCAGGTAGGCGGCGATCTCGCCCAGCGGGATCATCTTGAATTCGAATTGCTGCGTGCGCGACAGCACCGTGTCCGGAATCTTGTGCGGCTCGGTCGTGGCGAACAGGAAGACCACGTGCGGGGGCGGCTCTTCGAGCGTCTTGAGCAAGGCGTTGAAGGCGTTCTTCGACAGCATGTGGACTTCGTCGATGATGTAGATCTTGTACCGGCCGCGCGCGGGCAGGTATTTGACGTTCTCGCGCAATTCGCGCATGTCGTCGACGCCGGTGTTCGACGCGGCGTCGATTTCGAACACATCGGGGCTGTTTGAGGCGGCGATTTCGCGGCAGGAGCGGCACGTGCCGCAGGGTTCGGGCGTCGGGCGGCCGGCGGTTTCGCAGTTGAGCGACTTGGCGAAAATGCGGGCGACCGTCGTCTTGCCGACGCCGCGCGTGCCCGTGAACACGTAGCCGTGCGCGATTCGGCCGAGTTGGATGGCGTTGGTCAGCGTGCGCGTGACGTGCGTCTGCCCCACCAGGTCGGCGAAGGTCTGCGGGCGGTATTTGCGGGCGAGAACCAAGTAGGACATGTTCGCACCTAAACACAGAGGACACAGAGAAAGGCCACAGAGAGCACAGAGAATTTTTGATCAGGGTCTTTGGGAGTTTCTCTGTTGTCCTTTTTCGCCTCGGGACAAGTATTCTTCGCCGGCGAATCGTTTGACGCCGTCGATCAGCCTGACGACGTTGAAGTTAATCAGCAACCCCACTGGCTTGCGGGCAAGGCGCAAATAAGTAAGCACCTGTGTCGCATGAATCGGCGCCAGATCTTCCACCGATTTTACCTCGACGATGATCGAATCTTCCACCAAAAGATCGATCCGGAAGCCGGCTTCGACATGAACATCGCGATAAACCACCGGCAGCGCGACTTGCGACGCCACGGCCAAGCCGCGGTCTTTCAACTCGTGAATCAAGCAAGCTTCGTAAACGCTTTCGAAAAGGCCCGGCCCCAACGTCATGTGAACCTTGATCGCCGCATCGACAATAGAGCCAGTAATTTCATTAATTTCCAGAGACAACCTCCATCAAACTCCTCTGTGTACTCTGTGTCTTCCTCTGTGCCCTCTGTGTTTAAAGTTCACCTGGCGCGTCGGCAGGTCGCGCACCCTTCGTCGACCCGCACTCGGTCCGGCGTTTTCCCTGGGGGCGCAGTCAGGCTTCCCACGGCGCCCAGGCGATCCTCCTTAGTGCTGCTTCCTTCCGGATCTGACACGGTTCGGAGGCGCCTGCCGCGTGGGGCCCAACCCGCTTGGCCCAAAGCAACGGACCCGAACCGAGCGCTAAGGCCTCGGTTGGGAATTCAGCCCCTCTATAGCGGATTGAGGGTGCAGGGCACCGCTGGCTCCCCGCCTAGCGCGACCTGCGGGCGCGCCAGGCCTTTCGACCGTGCGCATCGCCGCTTAACCACCATACCCACCAGAGCAAAAAATGCTAGTCGGGTGCGCAACCGCCGTCAAGCGCCGTTCGCCGTTGCGTTTCGGCGCCGGCGGCGCCTTGTCCCAAGCAAACGTCCCCAATCTCTCACCCGGGAATTGTGGCCGCGCGACGCAACTTTTCTTTTGCGGCGCCTTCGACTAGTATGCCGTGAATTTTTCACCTCGAGGGCCTCTCGATGCCGAATGTTCGCCCGTTGTTGTACGGTCTGGTCGGGCTCGATTTCCTGCTGCTGCTGAGCCTGCTGGTCACCGGCGTGCTGCAGTTGGTGCAGAAAGACAGCGCCGCGTTGCGCATCGTGCATCGGTGGTCGGCGATCCTCGCGATCGCCCTGTGCGCGCTGGTGCATGCCGCGGTGCTCGCGTTCGCCTATCCCGTCGTCTTCCGCCTGATCTCGTTCGTGGAGTTCCTGGCGCTGACCTTTGTCGCCGGTTTCAGCGGCTGGACCGCAAAACCCGGCGTCCGCCGCATCCTGCACGTCGTGCTCGGCTCCGCGACCTTCCTGCTATTCACCGCGATCATCTTCCGCTTCGTGCTGGCCGCGACCTAGCGCGACCGGCGGCACGAGCGCCACGGAGGCGAACCCTGAACGATGGCTGAGTCGTCCGCCGGAGTTCGTCGCCTGAAGCGCGTCGCGCTCGCGGCCGGGGCCGTGGCGGTGCTGGCCGCGGCCGCGTCGTCGTCGGCGCTCGCCTGGCTATGCCGGGCGGCGCCGACGCGGCCGGACGCGCCGGAGGTCGACGTGGTCATCGAACGCGGCTGGGGCATCGTCAAGATTGCCGCGGCGCTGGAACGCAACGGCGTGGTCGCCGACCGCCGCGGTTTCGTGCTGCTGGCGAAATGGCGCGGCAAGGCGCGGCGGCTGCAGGCCGGCGAATATCGCTTCGCGCGCGGCGGCAAGCCGCAGGCGGCGCTCGACGTGCTGCTCTCCGGCAAAACCGTGCGCCATTATTTCATGGTCGTGCCGGGCGAAACGGCGCCACAGGCGGCGGCCAAAATGCAGGCCGCCGGGATCGATCCGCCCGGGCTGGCGGCGCGGCTGATCGACGATCCCGCTTTCGCCGATTCCCTGGCGGCGCCGGCGCCGCGGCTCGAAGGTTTTCTCTGGCCGGAAACCTACGCCTACGAGCGCGGCGAAGACGCCAAGACGCTGCTGACCCGGATGGTGCGGCTCTTCCAGCGCAAGTGGGCCGACGAATTCGCCGCCCGCGCCGCGCTGTCGGGCCTGACCGAAATCCAAGCCGTCACGCTGGCGAGCATCGTGGAAAAAGAGACCGGCTACGAGCCGGAGCGGACGATGATCGCGCGCGTGTTCCTCAACCGCCTGGCGCGTGGGATGCCGCTTCAATCCGACCCGACGACGATTTACGCCCTGGGCGCCGAGTTCCGCGGCGAGTTGACCAAGGCGGATTTGCAGCGCGACCTGCCTTATAATACCTATGTTCGGTCCGGCTTGCCGCCCGGTCCGATTTGCAATCCGGGGGCCGGCGCGCTCGAAGCCGTGCTCTCGCCGGCGGACGGTCCGTGGCTCTATTTTGTCGCGGCGGGCGAAGGACGGCACGTTTTCTCATCGTCGTACGCGGAACATTTGCAGGCTGTGAACCGTTTTCTCAAAGGATCGACGCGGCCATGAATCGCGCCTTGACGTATTGCCTGCTCGTTGCGTTGGCGGCGTGCGTCAGCGTGCCCCGGGCGAATCCGCTCGATTTTTCGAGCACCGACGAATACAACGTCGGCGGCCTGACGTTGCGCCTGCCGCACGGTTTCAAGAAATTCGACGAGAAGGGCGCGGAGCTGTTCCGCCCCGAGCCGCCGATCCGGCCGTCGCCCGGCGTGCTGGTGCTGCGCGAAGACAAAACTACGCCCGACGCGGCGTTCAACCGCGCCTATCAAAAAATCTACACGGCCATGGGCGGCATGCCGCTGGCCATCCAGGTGCGGATCGACGGCCGCCTCGTGCCCGGCCTGCACGACCAACTTTCGACGCACTTCATCTGGATTTACGTCATCCCCGGCGCCAAAGCGGTCTGGACGCTGCAAATCGCCGCGCCGGTCGAATGGACCGACGCGCAGGTGCTGTCGTTTCACGACCAGATCGTCGGCAGCGTGCATTTGACCGAGGAGACGGCGAAATAAGCGAAGGCGAAGTCATCTTCCGGTGTGGCGGCGCAGGCGCCGCCAACTGTAATGGGAATGATGGGAATCCTGGAAAATCTGGGAGTTCTGGGCGGCATCGGCCCCATCGGCCCTATACCTGCCGAGTCCGGGGCGGGCGGCTGCGCCAGATTTCGACTGCCGCCCTGTCACCGACCACTGCTCACTGTTCACTATTCACTATTCATTGTTCATTGTTCCCTGGTCCCTGTTCGCTGTTCCCTGTTCCCTGACGCACCGCGTTGACGCTCCTCCGTCGCGGCACTAAGATGCGCCGTGTCTTTTCACCGAGATTTTCCGGAGGCTGACGCATGGCCTTGTTCGAAATTGCCGCCGCGTTGCTCGGCGTGGGCGCGGCGGATGCGCTGCTCGCAGGCGTATTCGGCCGGATGTACCGCAACGAACGGCGGCCGGACGCGGTGCATTATGCGACCACGGACGACGGCTGGACGCTGGCGCTGCACCGCTACGACCCGCCGCCGGGCGTGGCGCCGCGCCGGCCGGTGATCTGCTGCCACGGCTTGTCGGGCAATCACCACGGCTTCGATCTGACGGCGCGCACGAGCCTGGCGCGCTTCCTCGCCGCCGCCGGGCACCCGACGTTCGTGCTGAACCTACGCGGGTCGGGCCTGTCCGACCGCGGCCATTTGCGCGGGCCGCACCGGCTGAACTGGAAGCTGTCCGATCACTACGGGCACGACGCTCCCGCGGCGATCGCCAAGGTTCTGGAATTGACCGGCGCCGACAACGTGCACTGGATCGGCCACAGCATGGGCGGCATGCTCGCCTACGCGTTTCTGCAAACGCCGCTGGCCGAGAAGATCTCGCGGTGTACGATTCTCGCCAGCCCGGCGACGTTCGACCATATGCGAAAGGCCGGGAACTACGACTTCCTCCTGAAGCTCATGCCGGCCGCGCCGGTCAAGGCGGTCACCGCCAGCATCGCGCCGCTGATGGAATATGTCACGGCCTTTCAAGTCGTCGGCGGCAACCGCTTCCTTCTGCCCGGGCATGCGGCGCTTTCGGCGGCCAACTGCCAGGACCAGACGCCGACGTCGCTCTTGCTCGATTTCACGCGGTTGGTTCGCGCCGGCCGGCTGATCGCCGACGACGGAACCGACTTGCTCGACGGGATGAAAAACATTTCGACGCCGACGCTGTTTCTCTGCGGCTCCCGCGATCCGACGGCCGGCAGCGGCGCGGTTCAAGCCGCCTACGAGCACTTCGGCAGCGCCGAGAAAAAATGGATTCTGCTCGGCAAACACCACGGGCAGGCCCACGATTACGACCACATGACGCTGCTGCTGGGCGGCGCCGTTTATGAGGAAGTCTTTCCGCACATCGTCGACTGGTTCGCCAAGGGTTGACCGCATCCCGTCAATGCGGAATGCGGATTTTCGGGCCTCACGCGGAGACGCGCAAAGCCGCACAGAGTTGTTGCCGGGCTCATCCTCTGCGGCGCACTCCTTGGCTCCGTGTGAGGTCCGAAACCAACCTTGTTTTACCCCGCCAATGTGCTACTTTGGCCTCGCGATCCAGTTTCTCCGACGAGGCATTTTGTGGAACCGAACGGCGAGGGTCCCAATTTCCCGCATGTTGAGGCGCCGGAGGTTCCCGAGCCGCGCAAGACCATTCCCGGATCGATCGGCTGCGCGGCGGCCTTCATTGCCGCCCTGGCGCTCGTTGCCGTGACAGTCGCGTACTTCCACAGCATGAGCAATTACAGCACCGAATTGAATATTGACGGCACCTACCGCTTCAACGGCACGGTCGGCGGCGCGCGCCGCGTATTTTTTTCCGACCGCTACAAGCTGGCGATTCGCAACGCGGGCAAGAAAGACCTGGTGTTGCCGCCGTTGCCGAGTCCAGTCGTCAACGGGCGCCGGATCTTCGAGTCGCTCCACCCGGGCATCTGCGCCACCGGGGACATCACGATCAAACGCGGCTTCCTCAACGATCTGTCGCTCGACCTCGGCGACGTGCGCCTGCACTTCGATGTGGACGCCGGGTGGCTGATCCGCCCGCCGGAAACGCGCGCGGCGACCCCCGCCGCCGAGTGAGCCGATCTACATTCGCTATTTGAACGACACCTTTGCCTTGGTGAACATGATGTCGTTGCCGAAGGCGCCGAATTTCGTGCCGATGTTGCCGAAGATGAGCAGACTGCCGACAATCAACTCGACGTTCTTGTACGGCACGTAGGTCGCCTGCGGCAGCAACATCCAACTGTGGTCGTCGAAGCAATAGCCGCCGAACAGCCGCAGTTTGAGCGTTTCGTAGAAGAACGGTTTGTCGACGCCGGCGAACACGTAGTTGGCGACCAAACTGTTGGTGTTTTCGTCGAACAGGCCGCGGACGTATTGCGCGTTGATGTACCACGCACCCGGAAACGTGTAATCGAAACCGGCCGTGATCTTGAAATAGGGTTTGTCGGTCGGCCGGTCGTGACCGACCACCACGCCGCCCGCCGGTCCGTAATGCCCGCCCTTTTGAATCAGGAACTCGTTGAACTGCCCCGTGTCGACCTCGTACGTCGTCTGGATGCGCTGTGGAATGAAATACGCCGCCTCGGCCCAGACGCCGAGGTCCCACAGGAACGGCAGCGACGCCGCCATGTCCCCGCCGATGAGTTGCAGGCGCGGAAACGTTTGCGAGACGTTGACGTTGAGGCTGTGGATGTTCAGCGGATCGGGCACGCCGATGAGGACGTCTTTCGGCACGCCGAAATCGTCCAGGACGTACTCGTAGCAGGCGGACAAATCGAAGACGCCGGCGCGGCCGCCGAGCTTGAACCCGGCCTGCATGTTCGAAAGCGTCAACGGCGGCAAAGTGGAATCGACCTGCAAATTGCCGAGTTGGGCCGAGGCAAGGGCCGGGGCCATCATCGCCTGGACGACCTGGTTGAGCGACGCGCTGCCGGTGTTGATCTTGATCGTGTGAGCCATCTGATGGAACTGCGCCTGGAAGATCCCGTGGAGATCCGTCACCGGCAGCACGGCCGGCTCGTACAACGGCATGACCGCGCCGGTCAACGTGATCGGCCCCGCATACGCCGTCGCCAGAATGCCGACGGTCGGGACCTTTTTCCCGAAGTCGATCGGGTCGTGCGCGTCGATCGGATTGAGATGGTCGGTCGGGTTGAAGCGGTCGGCCGTGCCCCAGGCGATGCGCTGCTTGCCGATGCGGACGTCGAGGTTCTTCCATCCCAGGCTGGCCAGGCTCAAATAGGCCTGGTCCAATTCGAACCAAAGGGGATCGGTGATCGTCCGGTTTTCCTGGTCGGTGACCGAGACGGATTTTTGGGCGATGGTGTTGGCGACGATGTTGACGCTGCCGTACAAGAAGACCTGATCGGTGATGATCGGCTTGACGGCGAGGTTCAGCCACTGCTCCGCGTAATTGAATTGGCTGGGTTCGCCCTGCACCGTGAACCGCAAATCGGTCAGCGCATAACCCGAGAACTCCACGTCGACCGCGCAAACCGCGGCCGGGGCGGCGATCGCCGCCGCGCAGAGACAAAGGAAGATCGCCGTCGTTCGCCGCACGCTGCGTTACTCCATTCGTTTCAACTGCCGCGGCGTGAACAGGTCGTCCGAAAGGCCGGTGTTGACGGTCGGATCGATCATTTTCACGATGCTCTTGTGCTGGGTTTTGACGTTGGTGATTTCCAGCGACATGCAGTACCACTGCCCGGGGATTTGTTTGTAATCGGTGCGCACTTCGGTCTTTTCCATTTCGCCCTTGGGGTTGTAGTACTCCAGGCGGCGGATCGCGTTGATCTCGCGGTCGATGTGCAGCACGATTTTGGAATAGGCGGAGGTTTTGTCCGGCTTGGGCGTGAGTTCGAGCGTGTATTCCTTGTCGGTCGCCTCCAGGAGTTTCGGCGTGTACGTCTCGTCGTAGCGCGTCAACGCCATGTCGTCGGCGTTGTAGTCCGTGCCCATGAAGCTCTGGTTGTGCGTGTGCGCCGCGATGCGGCGGATCTTCTGCTCTTCGGGCAGGTACACCCAACTGTTGTCGGCATCGAGCGACAAGAACGCCATGCCCGTGTCGAGAAAGCGATACAATCGCTTCTTGCCTTTTTGCAGCCCGAGCGCGTCGGAGGTTTTTTCCACCCCGTCGGCGCTGCGGACCGTGAGCTTCATCTTGACTTTCAGATCGGTGAAACGCGTCGCCTGGTCGTCCAGGCTCTTGAGGATTTCGTCGGCCGACTTTTCCGCCCACGCGGGCAGCGCCAGGCACAGGACCGCCGTCATCACGAAGCTGGCAAGGCGTCTCATGGTCGCTCCTTGTTGTCGCACCCTAGTCTGTCTTCCCGGTTTGCCGTCTGAGAAACGCCGGCTGAAGGCGCAGAAAGATCGCCGGAAGCAAGGTCAGCGCCCCGAAGGCGCAGAAGAACATCGTCAAGGCGATCAGCGAGCCGAACCGTTTTTGCGGCGTCATCGCCGACAACACCAGGGTCAGGAACCCGAGGCCGACCGCCAGGGAATTGATCAAGATCGGCCGGCCCGCCGCTCGCAGCGCCCGGTCGATCGCCGGCAACAACTCGGGGCCCGCCCGCAACTCCAGTTTCAGCCGCGCAATGAATTGGATCGTATACCCCACGCCGATGCCCATGGCAATGCTGGTGATCATCATCGTGGAATTGTCCAATGGAACGTTCAACGCGCTCATCACGCCGAAGGTGGTGACCAGGTTGATGAAAATTGGCGCCGAGGCCATCAAGCCGCCGGTCAGCGACCGAAGCTGCAGCGCCAGCAGGCCGAAAATCACCGCCGCCGACAGCAAAATGCTCTGCACCATCGTCGCGATCAGCTCCTTGTCGAACTTGACCGACAACGGCGGCCAGCCCGTGAGCGAGGTGCGCAGGTCCACTTTTTCCGCGGCCTCGGGATTGCGGCCGGCGATTTTTTTGAATTGGCGGGCCGGCAAGCCGACGAACGCGTCGTTCACCGACGCCAGGTCGGCGCGCAAATCTTCGGTCAGGTCGCGGTTGGCCGGATCCGCCAAATCGCGCCCGGTCAGTTGCCCGACGACGCCGAACGCCGCGGCCAGACGGTCTTCCTCCGCCAGGCCTTTCAATTGCGACAGAATCGTCGGCGCGGCATAGTCGATGCCCTTCGGGTCATCCGCCTGCGTCTTGGCCGGGATGACTTTGCGCAGCGCATCTTTGATCGCGGCGAGGTCCAGCCGCGGCAAGGCGGCGACGGCGTTCGCGGCGGCGGCCGCCACCTCCGGCGAGTCAATCTTGATGTCGGACTCCTCGCTGCGGAAATAGCCGACGAGCCGCTGGGCGAAGATCCCGCGTTTTTCGGCCGAGAGTTCGATCGGTTGTTCGATGACGGCGCCGATTTTCTCGGCCAGCGTATCCGCCGACGGCAGGTCTTTGTCGCCGTGGAACCGCAGTGTCAAGCGCACGTTGCGGGCGATGCGCTTCGCGCTCTCGCGCGCGAGGGCCCGGCTCGTTTCGTCGTCGAAGCGCGAGAGTTCGACGTAGGCGATCTCGGTCGGGATCCCGTCGAGCAACTGCTGGACCTGCGCCATCACCGTCCCCAGCACGCTGTTGTCGACGCTGTCGACGCGCGCCAGCACCGCGGCGTTGCGGGCCGGCGCGTCGATCATCTGGTCGAGGCCGGCCTGGCCTTGCAGCAGCACCCACAGCGCGTCGGCGCCGGCCGCGGTGTCGGGCAACCCGGGCCGCTCGTCGATCATCGAATGCGCCAGTTGAAAGACGTCCGCCGCCGATTGCGGATAGTTGACGTTGGCGAGCGTGCGCAGTTCGCGCTGCAAATCGTACATCGCGTGCAGGACGGCCGGATGCTTGGCCGACGCCGCCGAAAACTCGGCCAGGAAAAGCTGCGAGCCGCCGAATTTCTCGCGCATCAGCCGTTCCGAGACGTCCGGCTCCGACCCGTGCGGAAAATACGATAGCAGATTGACGTTGCGTTTGATCTGCGGAATCAGCGCCACCGACGCCGCCGCGATCAGCCCGGTGACAAAGAGAATCGTCCCCGCGTGCCGATGCAGCAGGTATTCCGCCGCGGCCAACGGCTTGCCGATCAGGATCTGCGCGAGGCGGGGCGGCGCGGTCGCCGGGCGCGGACGCAGGCAGGCGAGCACGGCGGGCACGAAGGTCAGCGAGAGGAGGGCCGCGAAAAACGTGCCCAAGGCCATCATTTCGCCGAACTGGCCGAAAATCGTCAGCGAGGCCGACAACAACGAAATGAAACCGATCGCCGTGGTGACGGCGGTCAGCGCGATCGGCCAGCCCGTTTCCTGCAACGCGGCGGTCGCGCCTTCGCCCGGCGACGCCCCGCCGCCGGCGCCTTCGTTGAAGCGCGCCAGGACATAAATGCTGTACGCGGCCCCCATCGCGACCAGCACGACCGGCGCGACGGAGGTCATCATGTTCAGCGGCATCTGCAGCTTCGCCAGCGCGCCCAGCGTCCAGGCCGTCGCCAGGAACACGGCGCCCATCGGCAGCAGCACCGCGCGCAGGTTGCCGAAGCCGAGGAACAGCGCCAGCGCGACGACCAGCACGACGGCCGGCGCCAGGCGCGACATGTCGTGTTCGATCAAGCTGCTCATGTAGCCCATGATCATCGAGAAGCCGCCGAAGTAGAGCGTATGGCCGGCGGCGCGCTCGGTCGCGGCTACTTTGATCGCGCGCGCGGCCTTTTCCTTGTTGGCCTTTTCTTCGAGGCGGATCGTGATCAGCGCGACCTTGCCGTCGGGCGAGACGAGATTGCCGCGATACATCGGGTTGCCGAGCACGCTCTTGCGCAACTGGGCGAGCCACGCGACGTCTGGCGGGACCGCGCCCTCGGGCAGCAGCGGTTTGGCGACGATGCCGCCGGCCTCTTTTTGCATATCGAGGACATTGGTCAACGACAGCGCGCCAGCCACGCCTTTGACCATCTCGATGGCGTGCGTGACGTTGCGCAGCGCCTCGAGCGGCTCCGGGGCGAAGAGATTTTTCGCCTCGAACGCGGCCATGACGATGTAGTTGCTGCCGAAGCGTTCGCCGCTTTCTTTGAAATGGCGCACGAGTGGGTCGGAATTGGGCAGATAGTTGAGCACATCGGTGTCGACTTTGAGGTTGCGCATTTGCCAGCCGAAATAGACCGTCGTCAACGCGACGACGAGCAGAATCGGCAAGCGCAGCCGAACGATCGCGGGCCAGGGAAATTTCATGAGATTTCTATCCGTGATGGGCGGCGCTTCGCGGAAACGGCGTTGCCGCGTCCGCCGAAGACGCGCGGAGTTTTTCCGGTCGGCGCGGGTTTCATCTCCCGGATCCCAAAAATCCCGCGCGACCGAGCCAATGGTGTTCGGCGTGAAGGGCGCGGACGGCGTCGCCGGCGCGTTTCTTCTCGATTTTGGCGCGCAATTCGTCGGCCTGCTTTTTCCAAACCTGGCCGGGCACGCCCCAATCGGTCTCTTTCAGGACGTCGTGGGTCGCGTCCACCGCGTGCAGCGCTTTGTCGTACGAACCGGTGTTGAGCAGACCCTCGGCATAATACAGATGATTGGCCGGGTAGGTCGGGAACGCCGTGCAGGCCTTTTCCAGGTATTTGACGCCCTCGTCGTCGTCGCCGACGCCCGCGGGCCAGGGCGGCGACTTGATCAACAGTATGCCCATCGCCCGCATCGGGGCGCCCTGGTCGTACGAGGCGTCAAGCTGCAGCGCGCGTTGGAAATAGTCGCGCGTTTTGCGGATATTGATCAACGGCGGCCGCAGGTTCTCGCGCATCTTGTAGCCGAGATGCACGCCCTCGAAAAACGGGTACGCCGCTTTGGAGCCGTCGACCTTCTCCGCCGCCTCCGCATACTTGAAGCCCAGTTCGGCCAAATGCAGGCGATCCAGGTTGGGACCGTTGAATTCGATCAGCCAATACGCGGCGCGTGTCGCCAAATAGTTGGCCAGATCGTTGTCCGGGTTGCGGGCCAGCACGGTCTCGGCCGCCAGCAGCGATACCGTGACCGCCTGCACCGGCCCGTTGAAGTTGTACGAACGGAACGAAAGGGCGAGCAGGCCTTCGTCGGTCGCCGGAAACTTGCTTTGGTCGACGTTGTCGAAGATCGGCCCCGAATGGAAATGCACGCCGCACGCGCACAGCGCCGCCGCCGCGCCGGCCAGCAGCAACCAAAGGCGCGCCTGCCGCGCGGGGCGTTCCCGTGTGCAGTTAGTCCTTCGCAGGTGCGTCAAGCAGCAACCTCGACTTTCTACGCAATGGAGACCAATAAACCTGAATGTAGAGGATCAAACGCGGCTTTTCAACCCGGAAGTTTGGGCGGCTGGGACACCTCTCCCCCTGGGAGAGGTCGCCGTGCGCAGCACGGCGGGTGAGGGTAATGCACAAACCCACACCCCAGCCGTCTCCCACGGGGAGAGGGGGCAGCGCGTTAGCGAAACCTCCGCCCCAGCGCCCGAAACCGCCGGCCATCGGCCGCGGTGGGAAAACCGAAGTACGTCGCCTCGGCCTCGTTGTTCGGCCGCGGAGCGACCGTGCCGGCGGCGAGGCCGTCGATGACCGCCGCCGCGAGTTCCGCGCCGCGCGCGACGACCTTGCCGAACAGGCTGTCGAGCGTTTCGTCGTCGTCGAACGGAATGACCGTCTGGCCCAGAATCGGCCCGTTGTCGACCTTTTCGTCCATGAAATGCAGAGTGACGGCCGACTGTTTTTCGCCGTTGAGCAACGACCAGAAACTCGGGTTGATGCCGCGGTAGCGCGGCAAGGCGCCGGCGTGGAAATTGATGCAGCCCTTCGCCGGCGTCGCGAGGGTCTTCTTCTTCAAGATGACCGGATCCGCGACCGACAGGAACAAATCAACCGCGAGCAGCGCGCGGAATTCGTCGGTGTTCTGCCGGCGGACGCGATGGATCGGCACGCCGCGATCGGCGAAGACCCGCGCGACCGACCGCGGCCGGCCGTCAAGCTTGTCGAAGCGCAGCGCCGCGCCGACCTTGCGCCAAGCGAACAACGCGCCGTGGCGCACGAACTCGGCCGGCCCGTAAAAGCCCCAGTAGTCGCGCAGCACGTCGGTCCAACCGTGCTGCGAATTGAACGGCGGCAGGATGTTGACGCCGGCGATTTCGTGGCGCGCCAGCCGCGGCAAAAGGTCCGCGAAAAACCGCGGCAGATAAAACGGCTCTTCCTGCGTGGCGATGAAAATCTTCACGGCAGCGGATATTCCTCCAGTGCGGCGGCTTTCGCCCGCTCGAAAAGCGCGGACAACGGTTCGGGACGATAGCCGCGAGCCGTGAAAAACCGGGCAACCGCGGCCAGCGCCGCCGCCGGGTCGGGCATGGTCTGCGCGCGCCAATAGCCGAGCCGCGCCGCGCGCGACACGCCGGGTTGCTTGCGCCAGTCGCCGTGCACGAGGTCGTGCATGTGGAAATCGAAAACGATCTCGTCCGGCGCGCCGAACAAGGCGACCAGCGCCTTGAACGGGGCGCCGCCGAGCAGTTGAAAATAAGACAAGGCGATCGGCACGCGCAGGCGGTTGATCGTCGCGAACGGCAGTTCGACGAGCGTCGTGCCCGCGACGCGAAACGGCCGGCGCGGCGCGCGGCGGAAATCGAAACGGCCGGGAAAGCGCGTCGGGAAGATCGACGAATCGTACTCGACGCCGCGTTCGCCCAGCGCGCGCAACTCCGGCGCGGCGATCATTCCGTTCGGCGCGCGAAAGCCGCGCGGCGCGCGCCCGAACCGGGCCTCGTACGCGGCGAGGCCCGCGCGCAGATTTTCCAGCCGCCGCTCGGGCCCGGCGTACGCCGCGGTGTGATCGTACGCGTGCAACTCGATTTCGGCCCCGGCGGCGAGAAGCGGCTCGACGACGGCAAAATGTTTTTCGAGAATCTCGCCCTCGCAGAAGACTGTCAGCGGCAGCCCGAACCGCGCGGCGATCTCGACCAGCCGCCCCGTCTGCGCCGCGGCTTCGTAGGTTTTCACCGGCGCGGCGGTTCCGAGGTCCGCTTCGAGATCAAGCGTGAAATGGATGGTCTTGCTGCTCATTGCAGCCAATCTAGCGGGTTTCGCGGGCGAGATAAACGGCGATGGCTCGAACCGCATTCGAGTCGGGCCGCGTGCTCGCATTCCGCGTTCGGCATTCCGCATTCCGCAATTTGTGCGCTCGCCGGCTTGTCCCGGCCGTCGCTGGTCGTGTACCCTCGGGGTTGCAAGGAAATGCGATGAAGGAAAACAGAGCCAGCCTCACGGCCCAGTTCATTGCGTTTTTCCGCGCCTTGGAGACGGCTCGCCGGCCGCGCCAGGCGCGGCTGTTCGTCGATCCGCTGGCGGGGGCGTTTCTCGGTCTGCCGCTGCGGACGCTCGCCGAAATCGCGCGCGCGCCGGGCGTCGGGACCGCGCTGCGCGGGTTCATCGATTGGCGGTGGGACGGCGCGCATTCGTCGGCCGCGGCGCGCACGCGGCGCATCGACGACGTCGTTGCGGCGGCCCTGGCCGACGGCGCCGAGCAGGTGGCGATTCTCGGCGCGGGTTTCGACGTTCGCGCGGTTCGTCTGCCTGGGGTCGAGCGCCGGCGCGTCTTCGAAGTCGATCACCCGGCGACGCAACGCGTGAAAAAACAGCGGCTGGTGCGCGTGCTCGGCCGGCTGCCGGACCACGTCGTCTTCGTCGCGGCCGATTTCGCCAAGGCCGGTTTCGCGAGCGCGCTGGCCGCCGCCGGCTATGACCCCGCCGCGCGGACGATTCACCTGCTCGAAGGCGTCACCATGTACCTCTCCGACGACGCGAACGACGCCATTTTTCGCTGGGCGGGGTCGGCGGCCGCCGGCAGCCGGCTGGTGTTCACCTACACCGACGTCGGCGCGCCGTTCTCAGAAACCGAAAAGCGAAAGGCGCTGTTGGCGCTGAAACTGCTGGCGCGCATTGGCGAGGATTTCGCCTTCGGCTTCGTGCCGGAGCAGTTGCCCGACTACCTCGCCCAACGCGGCCTGACGCTCGTCGAGGACATCGGCCTCGCCGAATGCTGCGACCGTTATCTGGGCGCCGACCGATTCCGCTGGCGCCCCGACAAACGCACGCGCCTCGCGATCGCCGAAGTTCCGAAAAAATAATGTGTCACGCGTAGACGCGGAGACCGCGGAGCACGAGTGCAGCCGCCTTGTTTTTCTCCGCGGCCTCCGCGTCCGCGCGAGCTTCTCCCCTAACTTGCGTATTGTCCGCCGCGGGCGCGGCGTGTACTGTTTCCTTCGATAATGGGAGGCGGTTTGAAGTTCAGCGTCGTCACCCCGTCATACAACCAGGGCGCCTACCTCGAACGCACGTTGCGCAGCGTGCACGATCAGCGCGGCGATTTCACGATCGAGCACTTCGTGGTCGACGGCGGCAGCACGGACGATTCGGTCGAGATTTTGCGGCGCTGGACCGGCAAACTGACCTTCGTTTCCGAGAAGGACCGCGGCCAATCGCACGCCCTGAACAAGGGCCTCGCGCAGGCGAGCGGCGAGGTGATCGTCTGGCTGAACAGCGATGATCTGCTGCTGCCCGGCGCGCTGGCGACTGTGGCCGATTTTTGGCGGGCGCATCCGGAGACGCGCTGGGCGCACGGCCGCGCATTGATCATCGACGAGCACGACCGCGAAATCCGCCGGCCGGTCACCGCGTATAAGAATTTGCTGATGCGCCGCTGGTCGTATCAACTGCTGCTGCTCGAAAACTACCTGACCCAGCCGGCGGTGTTCTGCACGCGCGAGTTGGTCACTGCCGCTGGCGGCATCGACGAGAGTCGGTTTTTCGACATGGATTACGACCTGTGGTTGCGCTTCGGCTTAATTTGCCCGCCGCGGCGCATCGACGCCGATCTGGCCGCGTTGCGCTGGATCGCGACGTGCAAGACCGGCGGCGCCTTCGACCAGTCGCTGGCGGCGGCGAACGCCACGTCGCGCAAGTACGCCGCGCGCATCGGCAAGCCGTGGCTCGGCGCGATCAATCACTGGTGGTATGCCAAACGCACTGCCGCGATTTATCGCCGGCTGGCCCGCCGCCGAGGTGGATAGCGGGCGGACGACTTCTCCGGCAAATAAGGAAAAAGGCGATCCGCCTCGAAATTCTGAACGGCGCCCTTCCTGCGCGGCCGCGCCTGCGCCGGCCCGCCGCGTGTGCTATATTTGCAAACCGCCCGCGGGGAGTTGCCGGGACGTGTGCAAAACGGCGCGATATATTCTGGAGTTGACGATCCTGGCGGCCGTGGCGGCGGCCGCGTGCACGCGGGCCGCGGTGAGCGCCAAGCCGGAAGCGGCGCCGGCAGCGGCCGAGCCGATGCAGGCGTCGTTCGTCGAACAACTGCTCTTTGGGTATTGGGCAGGCGAGCCGTTCGCGTCGAAGTGGTGCGAGACGCGCGATGTGCCGGCGCGGCCCGGCCTGCGCTTCGGCTGGCGCATCAAGCTGCGGTCGCCCCACGGCAAATACGTGAACGTGGTCGAACGGCTCATGGCGCCGCAACCGCCGGCGACCTGGGGGCCGCTGGAGACGCGGCGTCTGGTGAGCGCCGACCGCGTCGTGGCGACGTCGCCCAACTCGCTGCGGGTGCGTGACGACTGGATTCAGCGGGCGAACTGGATGGTCAGCGAAGGCGATCCGCCGGGAACCTACCAGTTCGAGGTGCAGATCAACGGTCGGATGGCGGCGCGCGTGACGTTTCATTTGGTCGCGACGGCGCTCGCGCCGCCGACTGCGAATCCGGCGGAGGGGACGTCCCCGGCGCCGGAGGAAGAAGAAGTCGAAGATGAATTGCCTGACGAACCGCAAGCGTCTCCCGCGCCGGCGACCCCGGCCGATTGAGGCGGCCGGCGCCGCGTCGCCCGCGCGGCTGGCGGGCCGCTGATGGACGCGAGCCGGGCGGCGACCTGCGGGGCGGTGACCGCGGAAGCGTTGGCGACCGCGCTCGGCCGGCGTCCGTTCGCGGCCATGACGATCGACGGCTACGCGCATTCGGCGGTGCTGGCGACGGTGCTGCTCGGCGGTGAGGAGCCGGCGATGCTTTTCACGCGCCGCACGGACAAGGTGGAGCATCACAAAGGGCAGATCAGCTTCCCTGGCGGCCGGCTCGACCCGGGCGAAAGCCTGCTGGACTGCGCGCTGCGCGAGACGCACGAGGAGATCGGCGTGCCGCCCGCGGACGTGCGCGTGGTGGGGCGGCTCGACGACACGTGGACGCCGACACGGTATGTGATCACGCCCTTCGTCGGCGTCGTGCGGCAGCCGTGCGCGTTCCGGGTCAGCGCCGCGGAAATCGAGGACCTGTTGATCATCCCGTTGCGCCGGTTGCTTAATCCCGACAAATACGACGAAAATGAGATGAGCTATCGAGGACGCAGCGCGATGGTGCCCTTTTATTACATCGACGACGTAATCATCTGGGGGGCGACGGCCCGCATTTTGCGGCAGTTCCTCCAGACGGCGTTCACCTGACGGGGAACCCCATGCGACGCGCAGCAATGACGGTGTTGATGGCGCTCCTGGTGGCGGCCGGCGGTTGCCACGGCGCCAAGAGCCGAGTCGGCGCGGAATCGCTCAAGCCGAAGACGCCCAGCAAGAACGCGGAGCCGGCGGCCGGCCAGGTGATCGACCTCGCCCCCGGCGACCGCGCGCAACTTGAGCTTACGGTGTTTCACCCGCCGTTCATCTATTTGACCGGCAAGTCGCCCGTCACGGTCTACCCGCCGACGACAGTCGGCTGGCGCTTCGCGAAGCGAGAGTACGATCTGGAGCGGCCCTTTTTCCCGATGATCATCCCGTTCGAAATCACCAACGACGTCGCGATCGGGCCGTACAAACTGCGCCTGGCCGTGCGGCTGGAATACGCCTTCAAGGCGGACGACAAACCGCTGTCGACCAACGTCATGATCGAGACGCCGTTTCGGGTCATTCCCGGCGTCGGCGTACGGCGGGAGCGGATCATCCGGGCGCCGATCGAATATACACTGGAAGTGACCAGTCCGATCGAACAGGTCGAGATCAAATGAAAACGCTGGACGTGCGCGGCCTGGCCTGCCCCGAACCGATCGTCCGCGCGAAACGCGCGCTGGTTGACGACCGCGAGCCAGCGGTCGCGCTGCTCGTCGATTCGGCCGTGACGCGCGAGAATCTGCGAAAATTCGCGGCGGCCAAAGGTTTTCGCTGGGACGAAGAAGGCGGCGCCGGCCAATGGCACATCACGTTGACCTCGGACGCGGCCGGCGACGGACCCGCGGCGGCGCCGGCGCCCGCGGCGCGCGCGGCCGTCGTGCTGTGCGCGAAGAAAACGCTGGGCGCGCCCAACGGCGAGTTGGGCGGCATCCTGATCCGCGCCTTTTTCAAGACGCTGGTCGACCTCGACAACCAACCCGAGGCCGTCATCTTCATCAACGAGGGCGTGCATCTGCCCTGCGCCGACGAGGCGATCGTCGAGCATTGCCGCGCCTTGGCCGAACGCGGCGTGGAAATCGTGAGCTGCGGCACGTGCCTCGATTACTTCCATCTGCTCGATCAACTGAAAGTCGGACGCGTCGGCAACATGTACGACATCGCCGACACGCTGCTGCGAGCGGGCGCCGTCGTGGCGCCGTGACCGATGGCCGCTGACGCCCGCCGGTACTTCGACAACGCCGCCACCAGTTATCCCAAGCCGGAACCGGTGTACGCCGCGCTCGATCGCTGGGCGCGCGACTGGGGCGCCACGGCCGGCCGCGCCGCGCATCCGGCGGCGGTCGCGGGCAGCCGCTTGCTGTTCGACCTGCGCCGCGAACTGGCCGCGCTCGTCGGCGGCGACGCGGACCGCGTGGTCCTGACCAAGAGCGCGACCGAGGCGCTCAATCTGGCGCTCTTCTCGTTGGCCGCGCCGGGCGACGTCGTCGCCCACGGGCCGCTCGAACATAACGCGGTCATGCGGCCGCTGACCCATCTGGCGGCGGCGCGCGGCGTGCGCCTCGTCGAAGCGCCGGGCGACGGCCACGGCCGCGTGACGCCCGACGCGTTCGCGCGGTTCGTCGAGGCGCAGCGGCCCGATGTCTTCGTCACGCTGCACGCCTCGAACGTGCACGGCCTGGCGCAAGACGCCGGCGCCTTGGGCGACATCTGCCGCAAGCGCGCCGTGTGGTTCGTCCTCGACGCGGCGCAGACCGGCGGTTGCCTGCCGCTCGACGCCGCGGCGATGGGCGTGGACGCGCTTTGCCTCGCGGGCCACAAGGGCCTGCTCGGCCCGACCGGCATCGGCGCGTTGGTCCTCTCGGCGCGGGCCGCGGAAAACACGCGGCCGCTGATCCACGGCGGCACGGGCTCGGTATCCGAAAAAGAAACGATGCCCGATTTCCTGCCCGACGCCCTCGAGGCCGGCACGCCCAACACCTTCGGCGCCGCGGGCCTGCTCGCCGGCGTGCGCTATCTCGCC
>Ga0181520_10002332_pt1 | contig 35567 bp, 28 predicted proteins | sample PEATcosm2014_Bin_29_FD_132451 | JGI IMG/M metagenome (GOLD analysis project Ga0181520, IMG submission 132451) | Peatland microbial communities from MTU Mesocosm Facility, Houghton, MI, USA - PEATcosm2014_Bin02_30_metaG | ecosystem: Environmental > Terrestrial > Soil > Wetlands > Peat | place...
ACCTCATTTGACTCTTATCACGCTGATCCTGTTTTTCTTCCAGGCCCCGAACAGAAAGCGGTTCCTCGCAGGCCTGCTGCTTTTTTTCACCATTCAATTCGTTCCGTTTATTTCTGGCTACAGACCAGTTACCGATCTAAAAGACATGTTCCGCAACACTCAAAACTGGGCAACTAAAACCTATGTCGTGGATGAGCAGAGCCTGGCAGCAGAGCTTATGAGGTTTAAGACCAAGCCAGCGCCATCTTTATACCTAAATCTTGTCAGACCTGATATTATGCCCCCGTTCAATAAGATCAAACTTATTATTTATTTAAGCGCAATTATCGTCGCGCTGGCACTTTTTGCCTGGAAGCAACGCTTTCCCATACTGCCCGCAACATCCCTGACATTATTGGCCGGGCTCTTTTTCAGCCCTTACAGCCACTGGTATGACGGCGTTTTGTTGATCCCGCTAGCGCTGCTCACCATATTCGAATTATCGAAAGGAACGGATCCCATCAGGATTTGCGTCTTATTTTTTTTCATTAATCTGGGGCTTTGCTACCTTCTCCCGGGAACTGGGGATTGCATCCATTGGGACCGCGTAGGCGAATGCTCCATTATTTACAGCGCAATTTTCGCAGGGATGTGGTTTTACCACAGATGTTTAAGCCGTTTCTTTAACAGCACAAAAACAGAATTCATTAAACTTTCCTCAAATGAAACTTAAACCTGTTACTTTCTGGACCGTTATCGCATTTTCCTTTCTTGTCCTTTTCATCTTCGAGATGGGAAACCTTTCGGGCGACGGGGATTTTACCTTCTTTTATCTGGCAGGCCATCGTTTTCTTAATCTAATAAATCCTTACTCTATATCAGGCTACCCCAAAGGTTATCCTGGATTTTCTTATCCCCCTCCGGCCTTTTATTTAATCACTATCCCGTCATTATTCCGTTTCCCACTGTTTTCCCTGGCTTTGCGCATGTGGGATTTCATTTGTTTACTGTCCTTATCGCTCTGCGTATTTTTATGGATCCGCTTATTATGGCTGAAGCATGAATCCGATAATTTCTCATTTTTTACATTAATATTTGCCGCATCAATTACCGCTCCCGTTGTCTGGGCTTTTGAAGCCCATCAATTGATTATTCCCCTGCTTCTGCTGATTTCCGTTGCCGTTTATGCATCTTATTTGGGCAACGACTCGAAGGCGGGATTTTTCAGCGCCCTGGCTTTATTCAAACCGCATCTTGTCATTCTGGCAATCATCACCCTTTTTTTCAGGTCATCACATAAAAAAAATTTCTGCGCCGGAGCGCTTGCGGGCCTGGTTTTGATGTACGTGCCGTACTTGCTCTTATTTCACAAATCATTCAGCATCCCCCAGATTACGCGAGGAGCGTTAGCCTGCAACAACAACTATTATTTTGATGATCAAAATCTTATTGTCCGGATGTTCCCTGCTGTAGCATATCGCGACGGCATCGAGGTCCCCGGCATTTCTATCGAAAATCACGCGGTTAAACGACAGCGGGCCGTTAAATATGGCTGTTTTGCGGTCATTACGGCGATCTGGATTTTATTAATGCTTAAGATAAAAAAATCCTCCCTGCTTTGGCTGACCGCCTCCGGTCTGGCGCTGAATCTTATATTTGCGCCTTATAGTCACTTCTATGATGCGGCAATGATGCTTCCCGTCATGCTTCTGGGCATAAGTTCAACTTCCCGAAGACTCCCTGTCGGAGTGGTATGCTGTGCTGTTTTACTTATAAACCTGGGATTGTATTATGTGCTCTGTTACAGCCCTAAAGGATATTACAACTGGGCTCGAATGGGATGGGCGTCGCTTATATACTTCGTCTTAGGTTCTTTTCTTTATTTATGGCCATGGCGGGAAATTGAGAAACGGCGACCAAAAAATTATTTATATGGACAATAATCACAATTCCAATATTATCCGTCCACTCTTAATTTTGACAGGGATCGTTGTAATTTTAGTCAAACTCTCAACGTTCACGGATGGAGATTTTTACTTGTTTTATCGCGCGGGCGAGCTTCTGCTCCACCGGCAAAACCCTTATCAGGCGGCCGCTTACGCCGGTTATTCCTGGCACATCTATCCGCATTTCCCCGGCACAATGCTATTGATGCTTCTGCCGTCGCTTTTGCCACTTGGATTTGCCTGTGCATTATGGCCGTCAATTTTGATCGTCGCTTGGGCCGGATCGGTTTATTGCTGGATAAATTGCCTGCGCGGCGAAAAACCGGATTTTGCTCTCGTCATATACGGATTACTGATTTCACTTCTTCCTGCGCTGATATGGTGCATCATGGGCCACCAACTGACTATCCTGCTTCTTTTTTTCGCTTCGCTGGCAGTTACTTACGAACAAAAAGGATTATCCGGACGTTCGGGGTTTTTTTCCGGACTTCTTCTTATGAAACCCCATCTTTTCCTATTTTTTATAACCGGGTTATTTTTCCGTTCCTTTCGCAAGAAGATTTTTTTAACAGGGCTATTGATCAGTTTCTTCTTAACTTTTTTACCTTTTCTTACAGGTTACAGGCCATGCTCAGATCTTAAGAACTGGGTGTCTGGTTTGAGATACCATGCAGATAATCTTTATTGTACTGATGGCCAAGGAATTGTCCCCCGCTTGTACAGCTTAACCTGGCCCCGCACGGCAAAAAATAATCTGGCGCAACGCAACAGGCCAACCATTGAATTCCCTGTCAGTCTTATAAAACCGATGGAAAATACCGTTGTTGCTGTTTTTGTCTTGGCGTTTTTTTGCTGGCTGATTTTTTTAAAATATTCCCGGTTATCACTGCCATGGCTTGCCGCAACAGCTCTTGCCCTGGGACCTTTGTTAAGCGTTTACAGCCACTATTACGACGGTGTCCTTCTGATCCCCTGGATATTGGCGACAATGTTTTCCGGGGAATGGGGCCTCCGCGGGGTTTTAACCATCTTTTTTATAAACCTGTTTCTTTTCTACTTCCTACCTTTTGATTTGAGTTTTGACAAAATACACTGGACAAGAACAGCTTTTGCCTCTACACTTTATGTGGGCATAGGTCTTTTGTTCCTGGCCACTGGAAAGTTTAAAAGCGATCAAAAGACCTAACTCATTGTAATACGTAGTTAACACTAACATGGCAAATACGGCTTGACGAACCAAACATAAACTAACAATCGGAGGTAAGACATGCTTAAGAGCTTAAAACATGAAAAAGGTCAGGGCGCCACGGAATACATAATAATCGTAGCCATCATTGTGGCGGCTGTAGTCGTCTTCGGTCCCTGGGTCAGAAACGCGCTTACCAGCAAAGGCGCTGCGATTAGCAGCCAGATAACCAGCGCAAGCTAAAAAGAGTCACAACCGCATTTTCTGCCTGTATTTGACGCATCCGGGTTTATGCGGATTTACTATAGGTATGCTCCAACATGTTGAATCTGCAATTTGTCTCATTGCGGAGTCAAAGGTCAGGCTTTCAAAAGGGCCAGACAATAACAGAAACCTTATTGTTGTTGCCTCTGTTTCTGTTGGTGGTATTTATAGCTATCCAGCTTGGCCAGTTGAGTATTGCGCTTACGATAGTCAACTACAGCGCTGGCAGCATAGGAAGGCGTATAGCGCAGGCGGATCCTCCTTTTGCCGCAGACGGCAATCTCCATGGGATAAATTTGACTCCTGATGAGACGACTCCTCTCACTAATAATATGACCGTGGGGATGTATGAATCCAACCAAGAATCCGGTGTGCGGGCCTGCGCTCAAACGGATCAGCCGGGCGCTGTAACGGCAGAAGTGACGGTGTGGACTTCCGCAAAAATCGGAACGTTTCCTTTTGTTGGACAGCTACTTAACACATTCATAAGCGTTAATTCATCCCCAGCGAGCACCTTATGCGCGGACAACTCAACCAATTTAGGGCCTTTCAATTTTAGCCGGGACACTGGAGGACCTTATTACATTCAAGTCAACGGCAAAGCGATTACGCGAATGAATTATCAGCCGAACGCGACTTCCTGACACCATGATAGAAAAAAAGAGCTTAATAAAATTGATCAGCAGCGCCATTCTGGCGTTCCTTCTTGTTCATCTTTATGTGCACAATAAGGAACAGGCGATTGAAAACAGCTATGACATGATCAATGTCCTTGTTGCGACCCGTGACATACCTCCACATACGGCTATTCTTCCTGATTTTCTAACCACACGGCCGATTCCCCGGCAATTCATGGAACCCGGAGCAGTCATGGTAAAAATTCTCGCTCAGGATGTACGCAGGGTTCAGGGAAAAGTTACTGTGGCCGCGGTCCCGACAGGGGCGCAAATTCTGCAATCAAATCTTGGCGACCCTTCCCCCAACACCAGCGGCGTCGCGCCATTGATACCTCCCGGGAAACGCGGTTACCTCCTGCGTCTGGGAAATATAGATGTTGCGGAACTTATTCTGCCCGGAGACCATATCGACATTATGGCGACTTTTAGCATTAAACAAAACAACGCACCATCGCGCGCGACATATACCATCCTGCAGAACGTTCTGGTTATAGGCGTAGGCAGAGAACTGAGAAAACCGGGCCAGGATGTTTCCGGGAAGAAGGACACTGCGGAAAGCCTGGTATTAACGCTGGCGTTGGAACCAACCGAGGCTGAAAGGCTCACTCTGGCTCAATCAGAATCGCAGGGCGAAATTTCCGTAGTAGTTAGGCCTTTTGGCGATAACTCTATAAAGCCTGTCCCAAGCATTACTCCCAACCGCATTATCAGCTGAACCTCCTCTAAAAATAGATATTTTTCTTAAAAATTACCCCTTGAAATCCCGGAATATTGGATTTAACCTAGTTTTAACGTTGGCGTAATCTATATGTAACATAGCCGAGATATATTTAGGTGGAAAGGCCTAGTAACTGAGGATATATGGACCACACTTATATTGTTCCTTCAGTAAATAAACTTCGCAAATATTTTGTGTGCGCGATGATATTTTGCCTTCTACCGTCCGATTCTTTCTTATGGGCCGCAACACCTGCAAAAAAAAAGAAGGCGATTCCTGGCGCAAAACCACCGATTGCCGCTCACATCCCCGAAAAGGAACCGTTGATCGAAGTAAGTGTGGATTCTCTGGAAATCAGCGAGAATAATTCCAATACACTGGGCGTTCTTTGGGGCTATAACAACACTACAGGCAGCGGTGGAAGTACTTTTGTCAATAATCAGGTCAACGTTTTTGAAAACGCGGTGCCGGCTCTTTTCAAGGTTGGAGAACTGAGCAGGAGCGCCCTGGCGGCCCAGTTGGATGCCCTTATAGAGCATGACCAGGCCCGCGTTCTGGCAAACCCTACTCTCCTTACAAAAAGCGGTTTTGAGGCTAATTTCCTAGTAGGCGGAGAAATTCCTTACCCCACCGTGGGGCAGGGAGGAGCGGTTGGGGTTGAATTTAAAAAATACGGCGTGGCCCTGAAGATCCTTCCTGCAATAACTCCCAGAAATACCATTGACGCGCAGATTACAATAGGCGTTTCCAATCCGGACAATTCGCAGACTCTCACCATCGGAGGGGTTACGGTGCCTGGAATCGCTTCGCGCGAGACATCTTCCAAGGTCGAGGTGAAAAGCGGAGAAACCGTTGTCCTTGCCGGAATAAAACAGTCAAACCGCAGCAAGGCTACGGTGCGCGTTCCGATCCTTGGCTATATTCCGCTTCTGGGACTTCTATTCCGGCACAGCAAAGAAATCGTCACGGAAACATCGCTTGTTCTTTTCGTGACATTCCGGCTGATCAAATAACATGGCTAATAAAATTGTCATCATGACCGGGGCGCGCGAAGGCGTAGGCAAAACGACTCTGGCCGCCAATTTTGCAGCGCGATATTCCCATATCCATTCTCAGCCCGTCATCCTGGTTGACACTGATACTCTCTGCCGCAGCGATCTCTCCGGAGTGGCAGGGTCACACCCCGGCCCGACTGTATTGACAATACTGGAAAATATCGTAAACAAACGGTTTTCATTGTCCATGCTCCGCGGCCGTATTCCAATAAACCGCTCCGGCATAGGCGTAATTAACCTTGCGGAGCAGACTAAAGATATTGAGCACATTACTTCCGAACAATGGGGTTTCTTTTTACAAACCTTTGTCCAGCTTTATGACATCGTCGTCGATCTGGAAGCCATTCATCCCCTGCATACGGTTTCCATTGACCTGGCGGACATGGTCTGCTGGAGCTTTCTCCCCAATCTGATCTCCGTTCAATCAACCGTCCGTCACCTGGAATGGCTCCATAACGAAAAATTTGGGTTCGATAAATTTGTGTTCATTGCCAATCAGACCGGGCTTCCCGGCTGCATGCCTCAGGATGCCGTGGAACAGGCGCTTGACCGGTTTGAGGAAACGGTGGATATGCAGCTTCCCTATGAAAGCGAAATCCCGCGCCTGCTTAATCAGGGAAAACCCGCCATCGTCGAACAGTCCCGTTCATTTTATTTCCAGAAAATGTCTTCTCTCGTAGACCAGCTCCCCCGGTTCAAACGGAATGTTGGCGTTAGTTTTCTTTCTATGGGGCACGGCGCCTCTGCCGGCCAGGTCGATGCCGCCTCTTTCCAAAATGCAGTCGCCGACACGCTTATGGACGAAAAGCGTAAGCGCTGGAACCAGATCAAGCAGCGAATTCACCGCGAACTGGTGGAAGAATTGAACATCCGGAGGATTGACCTCGATACGCAGGGTGATCCTGCCAAGGAACGCCAGCTGCGCACCAACGTCGAAAGCACGGTCAATGCCCTGATTTCAAAAATGCGTGATCTGGTGCAGACCCGTGACGAACGCGAACAACTGGTAAAGGAACTTGTGGACGAAGCTCTGGGACTAGGCCCCCTGGAAGAGCTGCTCCGCGACCCTGCCGTTACGGAAATCATGGTCAATAAAAGCGACCAGGTATTTATCGAACGTAAAGGAAAAATCAGCCTTTCCGACAAACATTTTGTTGACAACAACCATATCATCCAGGTCATACGCCGCATAATTTCCCCGCTTGGCCGTCGCATTGACGAAAGCGTTCCCCTGGTCGACGCCCGCCTCAAAGACGGCTCGCGCGTAAACGCCATTATCCCCCCCCTGGCCGTTCAGGGACCAACTCTTACAATACGGCGGTTTCCCGAAAAAGCTTATACCGCGCAGGACCTTATCAGCATGCACAGCATTTCAACCGAGATGATTGAATTTCTGAAAACATGCGTCGCCCTTAAAAAAAATATCGTCATATCAGGCGGCACGGGCACAGGGAAAACAACAGTCCTTAACATGCTTTCCGGTTTCATCCCGGAAGATGAGCGGATTATTACGGTTGAGGACACCGCTGAGCTCCGGTTGCAGCAGGAACATGTAGTGCGCCTGGAAGCGCGGCCTTCCAATGTGGAAGGGCACGGTCAGATCACGATCAGGGATCTTGTCCGGAACTGCCTGCGAATGAGACCGGACCGCATTGTCGTAGGTGAGTGCCGTGGCGGCGAGGCTCTGGACATGCTTCAGGCCATGAATACGGGCCATGACGGATCCCTGACTACAATTCACGCCAATTCCCCACGTGACGCATTTACGCGCCTTGAAACCATGTGTCTGATGGCCGGCATGGATCTGCCCGTATGGGCGCTGCGCGAACAAATACGTTCCGCTATTCATATCGTGTTACAGTTATCCCGCCTGCAGGATGGATCGCGGAGAGTGACCTGCATCACCGAAGTTACGGGGCGTAACGAAGAAACCATCCTGACTCAGGACCTGTTCCAGTTTGTCCAGCAGAGCGTGGACGAACAGGGCCATGTCATTGGCCATCATGAGGCCTGCGGACACGTTCCCACCTTCTTCCAGGACCTCAAATCAAGGGGCTTGTCCCTGGACGTCAACGTTTTTCATAAAGGAAAGGCCGCCTGATGTATAACCTCCTTCCCATTTATATTGCGGTCTTTTTATTCGCGGTCGCAGTCATGAACGGCATACCGCAAATCATTTCCTGGTACCATGGGCGGTACAAGCTTAACATGGACCAAACGTCCCGCGAGCTAAGAAGATTTTTCTTCGACGTTAAACCTGTAAAAATAATCGCTGGAACGGTCGTTTTTGCCGTCCTTATCGGATTATTGACGCGGAGCTGGGTCCTTGCCGCAGCGCTTTGTCTGGCGGGGATTTTCGCCCCACGTCTCGTACTCTCGTTCTGGCGAGAGATGCGCACACAGAAAGTCGACGCGCAGTTAATGGATGCCCTGATTCTTCTGGGCAACGCCGTAAAAAGCGGTCTCGATATAGCGGCAGGCATTGATCTTGTCAGCGCTAATTTGAAACCCCCGATCTCTGAGGAATTCGGTCTGGTCATTAATGCCTACAGGCTTGGAACTCCCCTGGAAACCGCATTGCTGGATTTGATTGAGCGCATACCCAGCAAAATGCTTGAGACGGCAGTATATGCCATCATCCTGCAGCGGGATACCGGCGGTAACATAATTAAAGTTTTTGACCAGATGATAATTACTATCCGGGAAGAAAACAAATTACAGAAGAAAATAAAGGCCCTGACGGCCCAGGGACGAACCCAGATTTATTTCATGGCAATATTCCCCTGGGGTCTGGCTTTACTTTTTTACTTTGCCTCGCCGGAAATGATGCGGCCGGCTCTCGCCACCGCAACCGGTCAGATTGTGGTTATAGGCCTGATTATATGGGAATGTATAGGACTTGTAGTTACCAAACAGATCATTGCGGTGGATATATGATGGATAAACCTTTATGGACTTCAATCTATTATTGATAGCTGTTCCCATAGGGATCGTTGTTTACACTCTAATCGGGATGGCTCCCAAACCCGGCAAGGTTAAACACCGCACCGTCTTCAATAAATCAACAGACGGTATTCTGGCGCCCACAGAAGATCGCAAACTGCCGCGATTCGCATTTAACAGGTTTTTCTTGAGCAACGCCAGGCTGCGCCAGAAATGGGATCTCCTGCTGCTGCGCAGCGGCAATGTGCATGGATGGAAACCGGAAGATTTTCTTACGTTCAAGGAGCTTAGCGTCGTATTGGCCGCCATTTTTTTATGGCGGAACGGTGTTACCAATATAGGCGCATGGATCTTGTCCCTGGGAGGGAGTTTTTTCCTTGTAGATTTTTATATCAAAGGGAAGATTAATGCGCGTCAGAGAAGCATTCAACGGCAGCTCCCGGCATTGATTAACCTGCTCTGCCTTGCTCTCGAAAGCGGAGTAGATTTAATGGCGTCCATAGAACGCATACTGGAGAAGATGAAGCCGTCCCCTTTGAAGGACGAGCTGACGAAAATGCTGAAGGAAAATCGTCTGGGAACATCCCGCAGGGAAGTGCTTGAACACCTGGCTTTCCGGACGAATCTCCCGGATATTCAGGCGCTCACATCAATTATTATTCAGTCCGAAGAACTGGGGACAAGCCTTGCAGGAGTACTTAGATCCTATTCGGAAGACATGCGCACCCGCCGCATTCTGCGCGCCGAGGAAATAGCCGGGAAAGCTCCGGTAAAAATACTTTTCCCCATGATGGTATTCTTTTTTCCCATTGTGTTTGTGATAATCTTCGGGCCGCTGGCCATGACCTTTTTGGGCGGAAAATGAACATGAAAACTAGCTTGAAGTCGATTTTTTCCGACTGCCTCGCCCCGACCACGGGGAGAGGCCGGTCGCCAGAAGCATGGCGACCGGGTGAGGGGTTCCCAGTAGCCAGCATGGACGACAACCTACCCTCACCCCCGCCCTTTCCCGCCTTCTGCGGGCGAGGGAGTAATGAAGTATTCCTGTCGGTTCTATTACTTTTGCTCCTCTTCTCCGTATCCTTTCTGTATGCCGCGGGCGACGACGCGCCCGACGCCCGGGACGTCCAGCTGATGAAGGCGGCCTCCATGGATGCCGGGCGCATGTCGTCGTCAGAAGACCGGCTTTATGAGGAATCCATACGCTCAACCAAACAGTCAATCGCCCGTGAAACTCTGGATGTTTTTTACCGCGACGCCGTGGATTTTTACCGCGAGGGACGCTACGACGAATCCCTCGATCTGCTGAATAAGATCTATTCCATCGACCCGTATTATCAGGACGTGGCTTCCCTTCGAGACACAGTTGGGCGCATGAAAATTTCCCAGGACAATCAAAGCCGACGGAACCTGCTTGAAGACTTCATGCGCAAAGGCAATAAAGCCCTGGCCGACGGCCAGAATGTCGTTGCCCTGGACTATTGGAAACAGGCCCTGGTTGTGGATCCCCACTATGAACCAGCGCTAAAAAAGATCCATGAAGTGCGCCACATGATGGCGCAGAAGGAATTTGAGACGGGTTATCTTCATTACCATCACGGAGACATGGTTGAGGCGCTTGATAACTGGTCAAATGCCATAGCGCTCGATCCTTCATTCAAACAGCGCGGGCTGCTTCTTCTGATGGCAAAAGTCGAACTGGGGATACGTAAGGACCGGATTAACAGGCTTGCCACACAGGCCGGCGAGCAGTACGAACAGCACGATCTTGAGGGAGCGCTGGACAGCTACAACGAACTGCTTCAGCTCGATCCCCGCCATGAGGAAGCGCGCCGGATGTCCGCGAAAATCCGCATTCTTATCGGGCAGGCTGCATTTAAGCGCGCTCACCAGGAATTATCAAAGCATCTCTACGTTCTGGCCATCAAAGACTGGGAAAAATCCATTCAATACGGCTTTGAGATCCAGCGCTCGCAGAAGCTGATTCAGGAGGCTGAACGGCTTGCCAGGATAAACCGCCAGCCCAAACCAAAACCGGCTCCCAAGCCTGCTGTTGTGGAGGTTTCATCCGCTCCCGTTGTGGCGCAGGCGCCCAAAGGCCCGCCTCCTAACCCGGAAGAAGCCCTGACGCATTACCGCCAGGGGCTGCAGGCTTTCAGGGAAAAAGATTTCCATCGCGCTGTTGAAGAACTGGAGATAGCCAAACAGCTTGATCCGACAAATGAACATATTTATATAGCCTATGAGCGCGCCAAAAACGCGTGGGCTGCGGTCAGCGCCGGCCAGGCCGCGGAAACACCATGAAAAAGCTGTCCATTTTTGCGAAGTTTGCCATTATCGCATGCGGCATCACCCTGACGGTGACGCTGATGATGCACAGCTTTTTTTACAAACAGGAAAACGGCCTGCTGGATCTGCGCCTCCGAGAGAAGGTGAATTTCATCAGCAGAGTCTACACCATCCTGACCGCCCAGGCCATTCAGAGCGATGACGATGTTTCCCTGCTCCAGATAGTCGAATCACTTGAAGCTGATCCTGAAGTAACATCCGTAATCGTCGTGGATCAGAAAGGAGAAATCCGCTACCATATCGACCCGCAGCGAGTGGGAACAATGCTCGACGACAAGCAGATTTCCACCGTGCTCAATACAGGTGACGGCGGAATGAACGTATCTTCAAACGCCGGCGGGAAATCGCTTATTCTGATCGCCCCCCTGAAAATTCAGGGCCAGCCGCAGCCTATAGGCGCAATGCGCATAGAGATAACTTATCATCTTGTGGAAAGCCAGATAGCGTCGTCCGGCACCGCGCTTTTCACTATCTTTCTTGGACTTGCGGTATTCTCCGTAGTTGTAATTATTTCCGCCGTCAGGCATTACTTTTATGTTCCGCTGAGCATTCTTAACCGGAATATTCTCAGCGTAAACACTTCCGCGCCTGAGGCAAATCTCCCGGAATCGTCGGAATTGTTCGGGATTATCAATACTTCCCTCAACGACCTGATTCTGAGGTTCAAGGCCGAATGGCAAAACCGCTACGCGCAGACCGTAGAGCACGGCGACCAGGAAAAATCCATGGTACGGCTTTTCGCCGAATCATTCCTTCCGGGCGCACGCATGCTGGCAGCGGACAAGGACAACGCGCTTATTTATGACAGCGCCAACAGCGATCTTCCTCACGGCGGGCATATGATGGATTTGATCACTGACGCCAATTTTGCTAACCTCGTAAATGCCGCTCTTCAGAAAGAAGGCGAAGTAATGCGCGGCCCGGTCAGCTTCCAGGATGCTTCTTATGAAGCTGCAGTTTTATGCGTTCCGGGACAAAACTCCGCGGTGGTTAAGACACTGATCGAGCTGACCCCGCCACTTGACCAGACGCCAGATGCGTCTGAAGTTGATAGCGGCGGGATGAAGCCCGAAACAACCTAGAAGAAAGGACATACTCAATGAACTATGAATTAAAGTCTATAGCGCCCGGATCTGTGTTTATCAACGCTCTGCGTATATTCCTCATCGTGGGCCTGGTAGTTGGAATTATCAGTTTCTTTATTCTTCCGAATCCAAACATCCGTATTACAGCCTTCTGGCAGAAACTGGCCGCGACTGCGTTGTTTACAGTTGTTTACGCGCTGGTTGTGTCTCTTGTCCTGTCGCTGATGGCCTGGCTTTACAACCTCTGGACCGCCAAATATAAGGGCGTAAAGTTTACTTTCAGCCAGGAATAACGTCAGGTTATACGTAAAATTTAAAAGGGAAAAGGTGAGGTTTTCTTAACGGAAACACCGCACTTTTTCCCTTTTTTTTACCTTTCACCCCCGGTTAAACTGGGCCTTCTAGTCCCTCAGAATTTACCCTCCTGTAATAATTCCTTAATCCTCCTGTAACACTAAATCTCTACACTTAAAGCGTCACGGGGTCCATCTTTCCAGGGAAGGGAAGATGTCATAAAGCGAGACAAGGTCGGCGCTCTGAGATATTTTTTATGAGAAGAAAACTTCATCGGACATTTTTCACGCGGGAGTGTTCCATAGGGGCCATGGAACACTCCCGCCTCCTGGGCGCTTTGCTTTCATTCATCATTGCCTTTCTCCCATCTGTTCCTGTTAACGCAACAGTAAACATTTCAGGGGGCTCTCCCGTCAATTACAATCCCTCGGGATCAAATCCTACAGGCATCGGCCTGGATAATGCAGCAAAGGACGTCCCCGGAGGTTCGGTTTCTGACCAAGATGCTAAGGCACTTAGTCTTTCAGCGGGGCTGCATGTTACCACAGGCCATGCGGATGCCGGTCAATCCCCATCATCTGGTTCAGACATCATTGATACGCTTTCAAACGACGGGTTGCTACTGGGCACAGTGCTTTCCGCAACGAGCAGCAACAGCAAAATAGGACAGGACGCCATGTTGGCTTCCATGGCCCTTAAGATCTATCAGTCCGTAAAAGGCCCCAGCGGCGCAGCCAAGGATGAGCAGGCAACGGACTGGACTTTTGCAGACTGGGAAATGCCTAGCAATGGGAACGTCAAAACCACTGTCCCCATCCATCTTACGCGCAATGAAACGGGCCCCTTTCAGAACAGCGAATGGCATGACTCTACAGGTCAGGCATATCATGTATTCTTCAGCAAAACGTTAAATGCATGGACAGCATGGGCCGTAGGCACGCACCATGATGATCAGGCTGCGAATGAAACTGCTGAACTGGCCCTGGGAATATCTCCCAATCAACTCCTAAATTATTCGAAGCCGTATTCATTTTCCGTTGATTTCGGAGAGAACGGCGTAGCCACATCTCTAACGGTAACGGCAAAAGGCAAAGGAACCGCGGGCAATTCCTGGACATACGCCCTGAATTGCTCAGACACTACTAAAAATAGAACCTCTTTCAATTATGCGGGATCGAAACTGCAAACCATTAAGATTGCCGACGCAGACGGAGAAGTTTCAACAACTTACACAAGAGTGCAGAAAAACAGCAACAACCAATTAGAGCTTGCTTCAGGGATAAACGCAAACATAGTGAAGAGTCTTTTAAAATCGGGAGAATCAGCCTTTACCAAAAACAAAAACGGTGGACAGGATTCCGGCGCTGTTTTTGCGGTAAACGACTCCACTCTTTTCCCTGTTCCAGATCAAAAGACCGATGAAATAGTCAAACCAAATAGCCAGCAAATGACCATAGCAGGTACTACCCTTACGTATCCGGCAAGTAAGACAACGGCCTTCGTATATCACGCGAGGAGCGGGATAAATGTTCCAAATAAAGCTGGCGATTCCAGCATCGGGCAGGCTTCCACCTTCTCAAACACAGATAATTACTTTATCTACCAGGATCACAACTCTAAAACGGGCACAGATCAATCTGAGACAAGGAACGAATTTGCCGTTACGCCACCTGCAGCAGACGACACTTCATATACGATAGACCTCGGAAACGGCGCCAGTTCTCAGCCTCTTTATTATGCAGGAGACCAGAATCAAGGGTATTACATCGCAAGGAAGTCTCCCGATGGCTCTCAAACCCTCATCCATTTCGAGACAGGCGCCCTCAATAAAAACCAGACCCAGGCCGATCCAAAAGGCGCGAATTATGTTTGGGCTTCCGGAGCGGGTTCGCTTATCAATGAATTCCCCACTGCTGCAAAAGACGCTTATAAATCAGGCGATGTCTCTCTAAAACTTGACCTGAGCACTTTAGCTGATCAAAACCCGACATATACGGGAAAAACATACGAACAAGACTTCAAAGTAACGCTTCCTAATGAGACTGATGGCGCCCCAGGACAAATCACTTCCCGTGCGAATAAGGTGAAAATTGACACTGCAAATATTATTGACGGCTATTGGGCTGACAAGAATAACGAGCCCGTTTATCATTACACCAACGGCGACAAAGATCGCGAAATGATTTCAAACGTTTCTGGAACCAGCATTCATAACGGCGCAAATTACGTGGAATTGGATGGAAAACCCAAAGACATCAAGACAAAAACTGTAGCTTTGAACGCTGATGGGAAAGACTTGAAATCATTTGATGATACCGGCACCTATTACGTTCAAGGAAACCCGCAAAATATAGACGGCGTCCAATTCAATACTGCCTCTTACCTCTTCGATCAGGCTAATGGTGCGCTTATGGAAGTGTCGCCATTAACTGCAATTAATCGGAACAACAGCGCTGTTGATGTAAACATGAATCACGAAAACACTAATGGCAAACAAACCTCCACACTGGTGGCAACATATACCCCGAAATACGATCCCACCACTCACGCATTATTGGTAGGAATTCTGACTACTTCTCCCAATTTAACGGATCTGAACGTTCCAAAATCTGTATCAGCTGAATTCATGGAGGCGCAGGGCTTCCCAGAGAGCAATCTGGTTAACCCTTCCAACGCCACATCGCCGATACAGATAGAGCACCAGCGTCAGCAAGAACAACAGCAGGCCGATACTGCCGCGCAGCAAGTATTGAATAAGGAGGAGGGATCCCAGCAGGTCGCATTAGATCACGAGGTCCAAACACATTCAAGCACAGCACAAACTTTCGCTAAAAACGCTATAAGTGCTGCTCAGAGAGGGAATCTAGCCTATGCTCAACAGCAGGCCACCTTGGCCCAGCGCGAAGCAAATTTAGCTACTAATTCAGCCAATGATGCGTGGGCAAAAGGACAAGCAGCAGCGGCTCAAAGCGCTTCTCAGACTGCAAAGGACGCTATAAATAAAGCTCAAGGACTTTATACGGGCTCTGTTGATGGCACAAATGAAATAAAACTGTGATTTGATAGGCGTTAGTTTAAAGATAGTACAACAACATTCTTCCCAGCGAACCCCCTCCCCGCTGGGAGGCTTTAGAAGATGGACAAAATGAAGCCCATCCGCCCGATTGTGGCGGATGGGCTTCCAAGTTATTATCCAACCTGGTAACAGGTCCAAACCCTCCAAAAGATGGGGGTCAGGCTGAAGGGCACTTACACGTCCTTCAGTCTGACCCCTGTTTTCAATAACGTGCAACCCGGGGGGAATGGACCCAGTCCATTCCCCCTGCAACCCCCATCCTTCACGCAATGGAGAAGGGCAGGGGGTTTATTGCATCGATACCAGGCCGCGTTCGATCGCCTTGACCACCGCTTCGGTGCGATTTTTCACTCCGAGCTTTTTGAAGAGGTGATTGAGGTGGTTCTTAACGGTCTTTTCCGAAACGAATATTTCTTCGGCTATCTGCTTGTTTGACCGCCCCTGCACCAGCGAGCAGAGCACACGCAGTTCGGACTTAGTGACCACACCGTTGGCATCTTCCATGGCGGTCAGGTCGAGCTTTCTTAAGCCTCCCATGAGCCTGGTCATGATGTTTCCCGGGATCAGGTAGCCGTCCTGGTGCACCGTTTCGATCGCGCGCACCAGATCCTGCGCCGAGAGGAGCTTGGACAAATAACCGTTTGCTCCGGCGTTGAAGGCTTCCAGCACGTGCGATTCATCGTCGTACATGGACAGTATAAGCACGGTCATTTCCGGATGCGTCTTTTTGATCTGACGCGTGCAGGCGATTCCGTCCATGCCCGGCAGCCGGATATCCATTAGAACTATATCCGGACGTTTTTTCTCCACCATGTCTATGGCTTCCGGTCCAGTCGAGGCTTCGCCGATGATGGTAAAGCTCGATGTCCCGTCCAGCAGGTCCTTTAACCCGGCGCGAAACAGCGAATGATCATCCGCCAGGAGCAGGCGAACTTTGTCGTGTTTCGGGCTTTTGGCCGGCGGCGCCGCCCCATTTCCATTGCGTTCTTCAGCCATTCAAGTTTCTCCGTTTCTCCCTTATCCCCCTGCTTCAAAATTGGTTCCGTCTATAATCTGGCCTGCCGCACAGCTTCGCCGCTCGAGTTCTGAATAATAATGTTCTGGAACCCCGGATAATGATATCCGCGCAGCACGGCACGAGCCGACATTTCCAAAATACCGGTCACTTTTTCCGGATCGCCTTCCTTCTCGATTGCCGGCCAGTTGTCCATTACGATCACAAGCGTCTGCGGCACAGAGAGGTCTTCATGAGCCACAATGCTGACCGGGCTTGACCGTTTTGCACGCAGAATAACCTGTTTGGCCAAAAATTCATCCATAGTGAGAGGGGGATCCCATTGCGGGGTCAGGATGGAAACGTTTCCCGTGCCGGGTTTCACCTCCATAACCAGCCGGTTGATGTACTCTTCCTCCGCCATCCGCGTGTACATCGAATCCCTTATGTCCGGCACATACCGCCACAGGGTCACAGAGGCGCCGGATAGAACGTCAGACATCTTTACTTCCACAAACTGCAGGCGTGCGTCCGTGCTGAGCGCAATGCGCGTAGCGCATAAAAGCACTCGTTCCAGGGCATCGGCCGCCTCCGGCATCATCTCGGTGCGTCCGGGCTGAAGCAGGCCGACCCGCCACAGATAGGCCTCAAGCGTATTGCCCTCGCGATGCGCCCTCACTGAAAGGCGATATTCCTTGAAGCACATCTGCTCGATATCCGATGCGATCTTTTTATCCCTGTACGTAGGTTTGATCTTCCAATTACAGCCCGGAAAAACCAGCGACAGGGAAAAAGTAAAAAGTAAAAGGTAAAAAGTAAGGTTCTCTCTATTAAAAAGATAAACCGCACCTTTTCCCTTTTTACTTTTAACTTTTAACTCGCTTTTCATACCGTCAGTCTTTCCTTCCCGTGCGCCTTGAAAATCGCTTCGATTTCGTCGTAGTCGAGTTCCTGTTTTTCCAGAAGCGTCCGGGCAAAAATGTCCAGCAGATCCCGTTCTTTGCGCAGGAATTCTTCAACTTCCTTTGCCCCCTGATGGAGAAGGGCCTGTACCTCGTCGTTAAGCCGGTTTTTGACGTCGTTGGAGATCTGGTTCTCCGGTATGACCGTGAAGTCACCCACGAAACCGTTTGATCCCATGCCGAAATTCCAGACCATGGCATGCGCCAGGCGCATGGCGTTTTCAAAGTCCGAGCCGACACCGGTGGAAGTGACTCCGAATTTGATTTTTTCGGAAACATAACCCGCAAGTGCGGCCTTGACGTTGGCGAAAAGCTCGTCACGCGTCTTGGTGAAAAGTTCTTCGCGCGGCGAATGGTACACCACGCCCAGAGCTCCCCCGCGCGTTTTAATCGACGCCTTGAACACATCGTCCGTAGGATGCTGGCAGTAGATAACCAGCAGGTGCCCGGATTCATGGTAAGCCACACGTTCGCGTTCGGCGGGGGTCAGGTCAAGATGCGTTTCCAGCCCGATATCAACGCGCTCCATCGCTTCCACCAGATCTTTGACGTCCACCTCTTCGCGGTCATGGCGCAGGGCTATGAGCGCCGCTTCCTTCACGATGTTTTCCACTTCCGCGGGAGATTTGTGTACCGCCTTGCGCGCCAGCCGTCCAACATCTATGGCCGGATTGGATTTCACTTTTTTCATGTAGTACCGGAAAAGCTCCTCGCGATCCTTTAAGTTGGGCTTTGAAATCATGATTTTGCGGTCGAAACGGCCTGGTCGCAAAAGCGCCGGGTCGAGAATTGCCTCCGCGGCATTTGTCGCACCGATCATGATAACGTTGCCCGCTTCTTCTTTGGCAAGGCCATCCATATTCACAAGCAGCTGATTCAGGGTGCTGTTGGTCTCCTGCCCTCCCATGAAGGAAAAAGTGCGCTGCTGCCCTATGACGTCAAGCTCGTCGATGAATATGATCGCTCCGCCGTGCACGAAGGCCGCCTGCTTCGCCATCTGGAAGATTTTACGGACCCGGCTGGCGCCCACACCTACAAACACTTCCACGAATTCGCTGCCCGCGACCGAGAAAAACGGCACCCCGGCCTCATGCGCGATCGCTTTGGCCAGATAGGTCTTGCCGCATCCCGGAGGCCCGACCATAAGCAGGCCGCGCACCAGCTTCCCGCCTATTTTTTTAACCCGGGCGCGGTCGCGGATAAGCTGCACCACTTCCATGGCATCGCGCTTGGCTTCCGACAATCCGATTACGTCGTTGAATGAAACCGTTACATCCGTTCCCTTGATCTTGCCGGCGCGGATAGACGGGAGCGGCGAGCCGTAGCGATAAACAAGGATTACAAAAAACCAGGCTCCCAGTATGGACCAGACTATCGCCTTGAGGAACTCAAGCGGCAGGGTTCCCAGGATCTGCTGTTGGAAAAAAGATTCCAGCGAAGCAAGCCCAAGGATGCTCAAAATGACAAGAACGACCAAGATGACCGTCAAAATAAACCAGAACTTATGATTCCACCAAAGAATTTTTAATCGCTTTAAAAGCATGATTTCTCCTTGTATCTCATCCTCCCCCCTTGCGGGGGAGTACAGAGGTGGGGGGAACAATCTTTACCCCCCATCCTAACCTTCCCCCTCAAGGGGGGAAGAAGATCAACTTTTTACCCTTCCACCGGCAAAGTCAGCCAGTAGGCGCTGCCCTGATCAGGCCCGCCCGATTCCACACCCATATCGCCGCCATGAGCCTGAATAACTTCCCGACCAATGGCCAATCCAACGCGCAATCCATCCAGCGAGGTATTTTCTTCCTTATTAGACCAATTGAACAGCGTTTTAAGTTGCTCGGGCGCAAAACCGCTGCCGGTATGCGCTATGCGAAGCTCGATTTTCCCCTCCTTGGGAACGGCGCTGACATAGACCCTGCCGCCGCGCGGCGTCTGCTTCAGCGAGTTGCGCATAATGTTGGACAACACTTGAACCATGCGGTTTACATCCACCTTTATTCTCGCGGACGGCGTTGAAAGCGCCACTTCCACCCCGACTTCCTTCAGTTCGGAACTCAACTTTACCCGCGGCATCGCCTTTTGCATCAGCTCATCTATGCGGATCGTGCGCAATTCAAGGCTGAGCTTGCCCGTTTCCACGCTTGCCAGGTCAAGCAGATCTCCAATCAAACCATTGATGTTGTCCGCTTCCTGCATTGTAATTTCCAGAATCCGTTTCTGATCCTCGGTCAGGCGGCCTTTGACGCCAGAGCGCAGCAGTTCGGAATATCCGCGGATGCTGGAAAGGGGCGTACGCAGGTCGTGCGACATGACCGCGAGCATTTTGGACTTCAGGGTATCCAGGCGCGCCATGGCCTCGTTCATCACCCGCAGTTCGTCGAAAAGCCGCTTATTGTCAAGAGTCAGACGCTGCTTTTCCACTGCGCGGGCAATTGTCCGTTGAAGCTGTCCGGGATCCACCGGTTTAATCAGATAATCATAAACAGCCTCATGAATAGCATTGACCGCCATATCGAGCGAAGCGTGACCGGTCATGAGTATAACGTAGCTGTAATCATTCGACTCCCGGACTTTCCTGGCCAACTCCAGTCCCGTGGTGTCGGGAAGCTGGAAGTCGACAACTACAATATTGAACTGCTGTTCCTCCAGTTGCCGCACGGCATCGGTTCCCGTAGGCGCCGTCATGACCACGTAGCCGGACTCCTCAAGAATATCCTTGGCCGTGTCGAGAATATTCACATCGTCATCTACCAGAAGAATCCACGGCCTGCCGGATTCGATGCGCATGTATAATTCTTTGTCGTTAGTCATAAATTAAGGTCTCCTTTATACCGTCATTCCGAGGACCCGCCAGTCACTTGGCGGGGACGTGGGAATCTCAACCGCTTTATCTCACATCTGAGATTGCCACGGTCGCCAAACTTCTGGCGACCTCGCAATGACACCGCTTCACGCAGCTGCTGATTTTCCTCCCTGATCCTCGCCGGTCCCTGCACGATGCTGGACAGAGGCCTGGACGGGGACGGCGGAAACACCCTTCAGCGGCAGCCGTATTACGAAGGTGGTCCCTTCGCCTATAATGGATTCAACTTCTATGACGCCATGATGCCGTTCAATAATTTTTTTTACGACGGCAAGGCCAAGCCCGGTCCCCCGGCTTTTTGTCGTGAAAAATGGAGCGAATATTTTCTGCAGGTGTTCCTTAGGTATGCCGCACCCGGTATCAGAAATACGGATTTGAACACAATCATTATGGGTCTTTGTTCCTATAGACAGATTACCTCCAGAGGTCATCGCTTGGCAAGCATTTTCCATCAGATTGACCAGCACCTGACGGATTTCATCTTCATCCACCATGACCCTGGCTTCGCCCAGGGTAAGTTCTTTCGATACGTTTACATTCTGCGGGAACTGTATGCGCTCGATGGCATTCTCCACCAGCTCATCGATTTTCTGCGGAGTCGCATTCAGGGCCCGGTTCCGGGTGAAATCAAGGATGTCACGGATAATGGTATTGGATTTAGCAATTTCCCCTTCCAGAATTTTTATGTGTTTATCCATTTTCGGGTCGATTTCCCCGGCGCCGGAAACCATCTGCAGTTTAGTTTTAAGGAAGTACACTGAATTATTCATAACGGCAAGCGGGTTGCGAAGTTCATGACCCACGACAGAAGCCATCTGCCCGAGCGCGGCCAGTTTTTCCTGGGCAATAAGCTGATCCTGCGCCTCCCTGAGCGCGCGCGTGCGCTCATCCACGCGCCGTTCCAGTTCCGTATTCCATTTCCTTAACTCACGCTGCGCCGACATCAGGTTCAGGTGCTTCTCGCGCAGCGCGCCCGCCATCCAGAGGAACTTGCGTGCGAGCATGCCGAATTCATCATCTGAACTGGCCACAACCGGCACGTCAAAATTTCCTTCCCCCACCTGCTCCATGGCCTGCTGCAGGTTTGTGACGCGCTTGACGATAACGCGGCTTACCACAATCGATACGAACAAAGTAAATCCGATAACAAGGACAAGGGCTGTCATGATCTCCGCGCGCATGCGCGTGGCAGCCTGGTAGGCCTCGTCCGTGGGCTGCTGCACAAATACGCGCCAGCTCAGTTGCGGAACGGGAACCGTAGCATAGGTATCCAGGAACTGGCGCTTTTTCTGGTCAGTAAATTCGAAAGCGCCTGCAGCCGCATCTTCGGGGGAAAGCGACGCCGAGGCTATCTCTGGGGCCTGATCCGGATGAAGCAGGGTCTGGATTTCCGGGTGCGCAACGAGCTGCTTGGTTTTGGTGTCAAGAATATAAACATATCCTTTTTCGCCTATGGTCAGATCCTTTATAAGAGAACTCAGATCAATAAGATTCACCATCCCAAGAAGAACGCCGATGGGACGGCCGGGAATGCGTTCAATCGGCACTCCTATTGTCAGCTGCGGATAGCCCTCCGCAGAATGCGCCACCGAACCGGTATACTCGCCCAGCGCGCGAATGGAACTGAGCGCTTTTGCCTCCTCAGCCGCAGCGGCGGAAGAGGCGTTGCCCATACGGTTAACGGAAGCCAGTTCTTTCCCGTTCATGTCGATTACAGCCATTTCGCTGAACATGGGGTATGCATTCATAACGTTGCTAAGAATTTCCGTCTGGTTGACCGGATCCATCATCAGAAAATCGCTCGATTTATGCACAATCTGCAGGACGTTTTTCACATCGCTTATGTAGCTGGCAACGTTGGAAGCCACTTTCTGGGCAATAGCCAGTTTCACTCCGCGGCTTTCCTTCTGGATGTAGTCGTTGCCGATCCGCACGAGCTCAAATCCCGCCAGGATAAGCGGCGCCACTGACAGAAGCAGGAAAACCGCAGTCAGTTTGTAAAGCAGCCTGGACCGCGGCTTCCGTTCTTCGGGATCCGATACAGGCAGTACAGAAGAGTTCGACATATTGTTGATGTTTCCCCTCCAAGGAGGAACAGTTTCTTCTTAATTAATGATCGACATCTCCACTTTACGCGTGCCGGATTCGACAGCTCCCGAAAGGACCTGCCCGCCTGCAACGCTGACGCGGGAAGCATTTACTTTATATTCGTTCACCAGGGTGTCCCGCACTTTCTGTGCACGATGTTTCGCAAGATCCTTTGCGTTATCTTCCGTCACGTCCGCATAACCCATTATGCGCACTTTCTGCAGGGGATATACTTCCAGCGTCTTGGCAATGCGTTCCAGCGAGCTTTTCAACGCCTGCTTTATTTCACTGTTATTCGGATCAAATTGTATGACCTGCTTCCAGATCGCTCGAACAGTGCTGTCGTCCGCCGCAGGCTGCTCCTGAGCAGTTCCCGCCACAGGCTGTTTCAACACATGAGGCTGGCTTGAGGCAGGCTGGGAAACATCCGGGGCTTTCGCGACTGCAGCAGGCTTCGGCTTGGGTTTTACGTGATGATGAACGTGTTTTGCCGGCTTTGGCTTTACTGGCGGGATTTCATCCTGCGTTGTCCGCTGTACCTGGATCATCAGTTCACGATTCATGTTGTATCCGTCCGCATCCGTAGCAGCCAGACGGCATATATAGGTTCCGGCTTTTACAAAACTTCCTGTCTGTGTTTCCAGGCCATGCCAGACGGCCCGTGTCAATACGTTGCCCTTACCATGAACGGAAAATACCGGCAGAGATCCCGGCAAAGTGACAGGCAGAATCACGAATGTCCAGCTGCGGATGCCGGATTTGGTTAAAGCGGCAATATCCAGATCAACGGATTCTCCTTCTTCCGGATTTAATGAGGTGCGCGAAGCGATAATTGACAGCTCCAACCATCGCGAGCTTGAAACTGAAGGCTGTTCCGCCGGCAGGAGTTGCATTTCCATGGCTGGATTGCCGAACGTCTGGATTATTACCTTGCGTGGGGCATTTGCCGATACCTGGCTCCCGCTGCCGGTCGCCAGAAGATCCGCGCTGACAAATCGCGACGGAGAAAGATGCCGTTCTTCAACAAAAAAACTGTATACCGCCGCATAGCGGTGCAGGAAAAGATCTCCCGTCTTTACCGGGTCCTGCGCTTCTTCAGGCAGGCAGTGAATTACTACCGGCTGGTCGTCAAAGGTCTTAAGCCACGCTGATATCCGGTCAAGCACCGGTATGCCCTGGTCAAGAAGCCCGCTTTTTCCGTCTTCAAAAAGGAGACTAGTATTCAATTCAATCTGTTCCGTATTGTCCGCAGAATGGAAAAGAACTCCGGGAATAACTTTTAAATCCTCGAGGAGCAGAAAACGCTGGCGCAGCTTTTTCTGAAAATCATCCGTCACAGCCGCCGTTACCTGTTGCTTTACTGCTGTACGCTCCTGTGAGGCCGTGGAATTAGGTGTTTTTTTTAAAAGTTCAATCACCTGACGCAGATACATTCGTGCTTCCGGCTGCATTGGATCCCGCCTCAAAATGGTCATGAACCGACTGAGCGCTTCCATATACTGGCCGCGAGCATACAGGGTTTTCCCTTCATCAAGAATAAGTTCATCAGACCGATCCTGCGGCGTTTGCGAACCCGCGTTTGGAACACCGGCAAATGACGCCATATCAGCAGCTTTAAGCGGGCTGGTTAATGCAATAGACACCATGAAAATTACAGGTAATCTCATTTCATTCAGATCTCTTCTGGGTCTTTAGCATCCGGGTCTAGAGTACCATCACACTGTTACATCTGTATTACGGTAAAAAGACATTTGTGTAAATTTTTTGCCCTTTGAGCCTATCTCCTTAGGCTATTAGACCCCCCATCCTTTTATAAGGAATTCCGGCATTTGGCTAGGTTTTTATTTTTGGGACCTTTGGCGCTACCAAAACTTGTCAAGGGAAAAAATTTAACCTTCCTGAAACAATCATTTAATACTGCCGTAACACTGATCGCGCATACTTTCATTGAGGCTAATATGGCAGACTCCAGCACTTCATATACCTGGACACCCAATGGCGTAACTGACGGTACTTATGCAAAGTACTCCAATCTATCCACGCTGCCGCAATCCGTCGATCTGAAGATCGGGGATACGATTAAATGGACCGATTCTAACGGGAATACGCTTACGACAAAAACAATCACCAATCTGACACCCGTAGGGAGTTCAGGGAATTTCATGATCACTTTTTCCGACGGAAGCCAGGTTGAGAACAGCTTCCTCCCGGACACGGTATCAATAACCGACGGGACCACAAACAAGGAAGTTTACCCCGATCCACCGGCTGCCACTTCTTCCGGCAGTTCGAATTCGAACAACATGACGTCCCTGATATCGCTTTTACCCTCCCTGATGCAGGGCGGGTTATTCGGCGGCAATACGGCTGGAACTGCAGCAGGCGGAGCTTCACACGTAGCGGGGCAAGCTGCGGTAGGCACCGACGGTACTGAAGGCATCACATCGGGGGGCGGGACAGGCACCACTGGCTCAGCGGGCACTTCGTCTACTACCACTTCCGCTGCCTCTTCTGCTACCAGGTCGCCTTCACTTGGTGCTGAGATCGGTGCCGGCGCAGAAGCTGCCGGAGGCGAATTTATGGCCTATGAGTCGGGGAAGGAAATCGCGCAAGAGGGCTTGAAACCCATGGCGCTTTTATCCCTGTACTCCAGTTATGCCTTGATTCATGCGGCCCTGCCAGTTTTAGCCCAAATGGGCACAATGTTCAGCTGGCTGGCTGCCAAATCGTTTGTTTTCGGCCTTCCCTGGGCGTATGTCATCGCGATAGCCCTGTTGATTCTGGGGCTGATGACTCATAAGGGAAGCAATCAAAGCACCAGCACGAGCGCCAATGAAAGCGCCCTGCAGAAACTGAACAGTCAGATCCAGGCCGTTTGGGCAACAGGACCGGTACTCGCTCTCACCGTAGGATCCCTGGTTGTCGGCAGCACAACCATCAATCTGACCGGTAATCTGCCGGCATATCAATCTGTCTCGGTCCCGGTCACCGCGTTGACAACCGCCATGGCCAGCGCCACAGGCCAGACCAGCCTGACTTCCTCGCTTACGGGCACTACCTTTGTGGAAAAAGGGGCGATAAATGCTGATGGCACAGTAGGTCCCGACCGCGTAGTGATTGTTACCCCTGGCGGTGCTGATGCTCAAGGGCATGCCCTGGACACAGTTTCCGTATACACGCTGAAGCCCGGATATCAATTTGAAGACCTGACAAGCTACATTCCCTTCTTCGGGGCAAACGGCCAGCCCAACCCTCTGGCAGTCCAGGCCATGGCAATGGAGTCTCATACCGGTTCGATGGCGACCAGTTCCCAGGTCACCTACGCCCAGGCCAATAATGCCGTAACTCTGGGCGCGTCAGCGCCGCATCCGCTGGCAACAATAGGCAAATAATTTTTTGCCGAAAGACACCACATGAAAAAAGGCTTTCTCCGTTGGAGAAAGCCTTTTTCATGAGCAGACTATGGGATATTGACGTTTAATCCAAAGGAAGTCCCGTGGATCGCTGAAGGCTCAGGCTACCTTGCCTTTTACCCGGCAAATAGAGTTCAGCCGGGCATTAAGGATATCAAGGTCAAAGGGTTTAAGGATATAATCATCCGCACCCCTTTCCAGGCCGCGAACCCTGTCGCGAACTTCCTTATATGCACCAGTCAGCATGACCACAGGTATATGCGAAAGGCGCGGATCGCCTTTCATCCTGTGGCAAAGCTCCATTCCCCCGATTCCAGGAAGGTTAAGGTCGAGCAGGATGACATCAGGTTTGAGGGCCAAAGCTTCCTGATAGCCCTCTTCCCCATTATCAACCCAGTAACAGGACCATCCTTCTGTGTTGAGGAATTCCTGAACCAGTTTCCCCAGCGCTATATCGTCATCTATTATTAACAGTCGCCTTTCCATAAAATCTCTCCCTTTTCAAAGTCTGCCGTTTTTATCTTTCTTCAATCAGAGTATGACAGATGCTTGTCACAACGATGTTATGATCTTGTAAACATCATGTAAAACTATTTTCGTCTATTTTTAGAGCTGTTTTTGAATTATTCATCTGAAAAACGGTACCCAAACCGCTCTACGGTCTGAATGCGGTCGCGTCCTTCCTTCCCGAGCTTCTGGCGCAGCCGGGCAATGTGCATATCAATTGTCCTTGTCATTACTTCCTCATCGTAGCCCCAGACATATTCAAGAAGAAACTGGCGCGACAGCACGCGGCCGGATTTTTTCATCATGACTTCGAGCAGGCCGAATTCCTTGCCGGTAAGCTCCACTTCAGACCCGTCAACTTCAACGTTGTGCTTGGACAAATTCAATATTATTTTCCCAACCCTGATGATCTCCGCCTCGGCTGAAATTTTATGGTAGCGCCGCAAAACAGCGTTCATCCTGGCGATAAGTTCAAGGGGCTCACAGGGCTTTGCGATGTAGTCATCCACTCCGGCGGTAAAACCGGCAAGAACATCGGCCCGCTCTTTGGCCACAGTAACCATGATGATCGGTATTGCGCGGCCACGCTCGTCTTCGCGCAGTATCCGGCATACTTCCTTGCCGTTAATTCCGGGAAGCAGCAGGTCAAGAATTATGAGATCGGGTTTTGCCGTCCATACCATTTCCAGGGCTTTCTCCCCACTGTCAGCCGTCAGGGATTGAAACCCCGCCTGTTGAATAGCTTCTGACAGCAAAACGGCATCTTCCTTAGTGTCCTCGACTACCAGAATCTTATATTTCAACCCTTCCTCCTCAATCCTTCCGCCGGTCTATCGCGTAATAAGAACCTTTGTCCTTGTGTTCCTTGGCAAAATGCTTCATTTCCGCGCCGATTTTACTGACCTGGCCTAGAGAAGAGATCACCCTGTGATAGTTGGATACCACGCCAATGGAAACAGACAACAAAGGGTATTTTGTTTCATTTCCTCTACGGTCTTTCGTGATAATAAAACCACGCGCGCGGTCTTCGGCGCTGTAAAATTCCGGGCTTCTGGCATCAAAATTCTTAATGATCGAACGGCAGAGATTTTCCGCCCAATCCGGCACGGTGACAACGATGAAATCATCCCCACCCACGTGGCCCACAAAATCCCGGGAATCCTGTGTCGCAGCCAGCACAATTCGTGCCGTTTCCCGTATGACATCGTCTCCTTTAACGAATCCGTACGCATCGTTATAAGCCTTGAAAGAGTTCAAATCGATATACAACACGGAGAACTGCTGCTGCCCCTTGATTCGGGCAAGTATTTCCTTTTCGATACTTACATTCCCCGGGAGCCGGGTGAGAGGATTGGCCTCAAGCCCCAGTTGAGTCCGGCGGAGAATGGTTCTTATCCTGGCCAAAAGCTCTTCCACACTGAAAGGCTTGGTAATGTAGTCATCGGCGCCAAATTCGAGTCCCGTAATTTTATTTTCCGTGCCAATCTGCGCGGTCAGAAGGATGACCGGTATATGTCTTAAAAAGACGTCGTTTTTCACGCGCTGGCACACCTCAAAACCATTAAGCCCGGGCATCTGCACATCCAGAAGAATCAGGTCCGGAGCCGCTTCATTGATCTTTGTTATCGCATTTTCTCCATCAACCGCAGTCGTTACCTGGTAGCCGCACGTTTCCAGGGTATCAGTCAGCACATCGAGGATCAATTTGTCGTCGTCAACGACCAATATGGTCTTGCCTGTGGAAGGAATAGTTGCGATGGCATCCTCCTTATGCAGACCTGGGCAGGAACCATGCCACTGTAGTTCCCCGGGAAGAGGATTTCTCAACCCACATTTTTCCCCCCTGCAATTCCACCAGCTTCCGCGCTATAGCAAGACCCAATCCCGCGCCGGTGGTCTTGCGGGCCTTGTTCTTAGTTTCTGCCTGATGGAATTTTTCAAAAACCAGCTCTGTATCACCGGAAGGGATTCCGACCCCGGAATCGGAAATACTCATTAAAATGCGTGACTCTTCCATTTTCGCCCGAAAGATGATTTTCCCTCCGTCGGGCGTAAATTTTATGGCGTTAGACAACACCTGAAAAATGATCTTTCTAAGCAGCTCCCTGTCCGCCCGTACGCAAAATCCATCGGAAACATTGACTTTGATTGTCAGCCTGTATTCGCTGATTTCGTCACGCATAGCCGTTATGACCGTTTCAATGGCTTTCTTCAGATCAATCATCTCCAGCATCGGTTCAATAACTCCGGAATCCAGCGTGGTAATATCCATTAAATTGTCAATAAAACGATTCAGGCGCGTTACACCCTGCCTCATAGATTCCAGGTAGCGAAGATGCCGCCGGGAATGCTTTTCTCCCGGACGCAGCAGGAGATCCATAAATCCTTTTACCGCAGTGAGCGGCGAACGGAACTCATGTGATACGTGAGAAAGGAACTGCTCCTGCAGTTCCTTTAATTCGTTTTTGGTATTCATTTCGTCCAGACGTTTGTCAGAACCGGGAGTCTGAGTCAGGACTGGACTCACCGGCCGTCTTCCTTAAACTTATAACCAACACCTCGAAAGGTCTGTATATTATTGGCTACTTTTATACCCAGCTTCTTCCGCAGCCGTCGGATATGCACGTCAACGGTGCGGGTGGAAACGTCCACCGCGTAACCCCAGATGCGCTCCAGAAGAAATTCGCGCGTCAGGATGCGGCCCGCGTTTTTCATCAGAACATAAAGAAGGTCGAATTCCTTAGCCGTCAGAATAAGGGGCTTTTTTTCTACTTCAACAGAATACGTTGTAAGGTTAAGATTTATTCCCGCTTTATTTATTACGTCCTCGGGAGCCCCTCCTGATCGCCGCCGGAGCACGGCCTTTACACGCGCAATCAGCTCTTCGATTTCAAACGGCTTTGTAATATAGTCATCGGCCCCTATCTCCAGGGCGGAAACTTTCCTGTTAACCTCGGAATATACCGTGACCATGATTATCGGGATGTGGGCGCAATCCTTGTTCTGCTTGATATATTTACAGACCTCGTAGCCGTTCAAGTCCGGAAGGTTCCAGTCCAAAAGGACCAGATCCGGCTTTTTCTTGACAACTGTATCAAGGCCTTCCCGTCCGGTTTCAGCAGTTTCAATGTTAAAAATGCTTTCCGGCAGCGCCTCTTTTAACAGTTTTCTCAGGGCCGGGTCATCTTCAATCAGCAGGATGCGTGTTTTCATGTGTTGAGAGTCCTTTCTCCCATCATTGCCACACAGGCGAATCTGCCAACAACTTTAATGCGAACTCGCCCCAATATTTCTAAGACTGGGCTAAGTCTAGCCTCGACTTATTGAATTGTCAATGTTTTTTGTGTTTTGTTACGAAAGTTACGTTTTTCGACGTACCGTTCCTTATGAAACTTACTAGTCGGGACGTACCGGCTATTAAATTATCGGAATCGGTACGAGGAATGGGAGGAGAATCAATTTGTCACGAATCCTGCGCCATTTCATGCTCTAGGATGGGCTTTTTCGTAGACCTTCCTTAAATGGTCTGTGGTGACGTGCGTATAATTCTGGGTTGTAGCCAGATTACGGTGGCCGAGCATCTCCTGAACGCTGCGCAGATCACATCCCCGGTTTAAAAGATGCGTGGCGAAAGAATGTCTGAAAGCGTGCGGGCTGATCTTCTGGCGCAAAGCCGCATTTATCACCCATTTTGAAACGATCATCCTAGCACCGCGATCAGTCAGGCGGCTACCGTTGTGATTTAAGAACAAAGGATACCTCTGGCGCATGCTGGCAGGCCTGCTGGAAATATAATCCCGCAGGCGCTGCTCCGCAGTTTGCCCGAAAGGCACAAGACGTTCTCTGGAACCTTTTCCGAAAACTCTAACCATGCCTCCCAGAAGATCCAGATCTTCGACATTAAGTTGACACAATTCCTGAATCCGGATACCGGATGAGTAAAGCAGTTCCAAGAGAGCGGCGTCCCGCAGGTTACCCGCGCCGTGTTTCAGGGGTGCATCAAGCAAAACAACCATTTCCTGTTCTGAAAGAAATCGGGGCAGCTTCTTTTCCTTTTTAGGCAGGGGAATGCCTGCAAAGGGATTTTGGTTGATTTCTCCCTCCCGCAAAAGAAATTTGTAGAAAGCCCTTAAAACGGCGATGGGCCTCAGGAGTGTGGCACGCTGACGGGCAGTCTGATGCAATTCCGAAAGGTAGTCGCGAACGACAAGGCGGGAATGCGTACTCAAATCAGTTGAAGGATACCGTTCGCGCACGAATGCGGCAAAACCTGCGAGATCATGATTGTAGGCCCGGAGAGTATGCGTAGAAGCGTTGCGTTCGACCCGAAGGTAGAGAATGAAGCGTTGGATCTGTTTGTCTAACACCTCACTACACCGGTAACGTCAAGTTCCAAGGCCCAAGTTGGAGGAATATTTTCATGAGCCCATTTTTGTTCGGCGCTCATACCTCAAGCCTCGCCCCTGCCGTTCATCCTTTATTAGCGGGAACGCGCTTCAAATTACGGCATCGGGGGAATCCGGAACAGGTTATAAACTGGCCCCGTTTTCCGACACGCAGCAACATCGGCTTGCCGCATTTTTCGCATTTCTGATCGGTCATTTTGGGTTCGGGACGCAAAACGGCATTGCCATCCTTGTCGAAGGACATGGTTATTTTACAGTCGGGGTAGCCGGAGCACGCCAGGAAAGGCCCGCGCCGGCCGAATCGTTTCACCATAGACTTGCCGCATTTCGGACACGTTTTATCAACAACCTCCGGAACGATTTTCTTCCCGCTCGCATCCAGAGAGATCTTATTTTTGCATTTAGGGTATGCCTTGCAGGAAAGGTACTTGCCGAATCGGCTCTCACGGATCAGCATGGGGGAACCACATTTTTCACAAAGTTCACCCGATTCTTTAGGCTCATAAGGCTTGGTTGAAATTCCGGTTTGCGCCGCAGCCAGATCCCTGATGAACGGGTCGTAGAATTCCCTGATCACGGAAGACCACTCCGCTCCACCGTCGGCAATCTCATCCAGCCGCTCCTCAACGCGCGCGGTGAAACTCAGATCTACTATGCCAGGGAAATGATTTATCAGCAGGTCCGTGACATGTGTCCCCAACTCTGTCGCATACAACCGCCGGTTTTCGCTGCGCACATACCCGCGCCCCAGAATCGTTTGAAGAATCGGAGCGTATGTCGAAGGCCGCCCGATACCGTGCTGCTCGAGCATTTTAATCAGGCTTGCCTCGTTGAAACGCGGCGGGGGTTCGCTTTTATGGGCTTCCGGTGCAATTTTTAATAGTTCCAATGGATCGTTTTCAGCAAGAACAGGCAGCTTTTGCCCTTCAGTTTTCTCAACCGGAGCGCCTTTATCTTCCGTTTCTGCGTAAACTCTGAGGAAACCAGGAGCTTTTACTGCCCGCCCATTAGCACGGAAAAGATACGTGTTGCTGCTTCCCGCGGGGCTGGCGTTAATATCCACGCTGACTGTGTCAAAAACCGCATCCGCCATCTGGCTGGCAACGAAGCGGCGCCAGATCAGGTCATACAGCCGGTACTGTTCGTCTGTCAGAAACTCCTTGAGCGATTCCGGAGCGCGTGCCGCAGAAGTGGGCCGGATCGCTTCATGAGCTTCCTGCGCGCCTTTAGACTTCGACTTATAAATACGGGCCGTTTCCGGCAGGAATTCCTGTCCGTAAGTATTTTTTATAAACTCCCGGGCTTCCCGCTGAGCTGATACCGCAATATTCAGCGAATCCGTGCGCATATATGTGATCAAGCCCACAGACCCGGCAGCGCCGATATCGATTCCTTCATAAAGCTGCTGTGCCACGAGCATTGTCTTGACCGCGGAAAATCCCAGGCGCCTTGACGCGTCCTGCTGCAGAGTCGCAGTCATGAATGGAGGCTGCGGCTGGCGGCGCGTATCCTTTTTTGTAACTTTAACAACCTGATAAGACGCCCTTTTAAGTATTTCCACCAGCTTATCAACCACGGTCTGCTCGCTGAGACTCGTGGTTGTTACACGGTAATCATCGGCGAAGAGCTTTATAAGCGTGACCTGTTCTATGCGCTTACCGTCAATTTCAACAAGGGAAGCATTAAAAGAAGCCTCGTTGTCTTTGCGCAATTCGGCGCTGACGGTCCAATAAGCCTGGGATTTGAACGCCTCAATTTCGCGCTCGCGCTCAACGATCAGCCGCAGAGCTACGGACTGCACGCGTCCGGCGGACAGCCCTTTGCGCACTTTGGTCCAAAGAAGAGGCGAGAGCTTATATCCCACGAGGCGATCCAGGACGCGGCGCGCCTGCTGTGCGCGCACCAGCGTTTCGTCTATTTTGCGCGGATGAGCCAACGATTCCTTGATGGCCTCCGGAGTAATTTCATGGAACGTAATGCGGGCGAAGTTGTTTTTACCAAGATTCAGCGCTTCTGTGACGTGCCAGGCGATGGCCTCCCCTTCGCGGTCATAGTCCGTAGCCAGAAAAACCTTGGAAGCAGAACCGGCCGAGGCCTTAAGAGACGGCAGAATCTTTTTCGCCTTGGGTAAAACCACGTATTGAGGTTCGAAATTATTTTTCTCATCTACCCCGAGCTGGCGCGACGGGAGATCGCGGATATGCCCGAAAGTTGCGGCGATTTCGTAGCCGGACCCGAGAAATTTGGCGATGGTCCGCTGCTTAGTAGGCGATTCGACGATTACAAGAAAATGAGAAGCTTTAGATTTTGGCATAGCGTTGTCCTGAGTATGATCTGATCAGGCCTTTCAATTCAAGATTTAAAAGATGACATCCTATACGGTCTACCGGAAGCCCTAGTTTTTCAACCAGCTCATCAATAGATTCCCCCTCGGGTCCCAGCTTATCAAAAATAACCCTCTCCTCCGCATCCATTACCGGCAATTCAGCCTCGACATGTCCCTGGGGCTCTTTCCTTATTAAGGAGAGCGACCATTCTTCCAAAATATCATCAGCTGTTTCAACCAGCTTGGCTCCCTGCCTAAGCAGCCTGTGACATCCGGGAGCCCCGGGACTGCCCAGAGCATGGGGTACGGCAAAGACTTCCCGGCCCTGCTCGGCAGCATATCGCGCCGTAATCAATGCGCCAGAGCGATCTCCGGCATCCACAACAATAACACCCTGCGATAGACCGGAAATAATGCGGTTTCTCCTGGGAAAGTGCCTGGGATCAGGCATGGTCTTAACCGGGAACTCCGACAGAACGAGTCCCTTTTCGGATATTTCCTTCTGAAGCCGGAAATTTTCCCTTGGAAAATTTTGCGACAGCCCGTTTCCCAGAACCGCGATAGTTATTCCCTTTTCTGCAAGAGTCTCGACATGGACGCAAGTATCGATACCCCGGGCCAGACCGCTGACAGTAACGCAGTTGCGCTTTATCAAATCCCTCGTAAATTTTTCAGCGATCCCAATACCGTATCCTGTGGGATGCCGCGTACCCACGACCGCGATATGCGGAAGTAAAGCATCCGGCCAATTGCCTTGATAATAAAGAACAGGAGGCCTGTCCACCAGTTCCTTAAGCCTGACCGGATACTCAGCGTCCAGCTCGGTAACAATACCCAGACGCCCTTTCTGCGCCAGGCCGATTTCGCCGTCCGCTTCTTTCCGCAGAGCATCGTCACGAAAAGCTTTATGCCAGCGTTCCGCCGTTTCGATGGAAACACCCGCCGCAGTCAGACCGGAGGCATCAAGCTCAAGAATGGCGCCGGCCGAGCGCGCGGCATGAAGCAGCCGGTGAAAACGCATCGGGCCCAGGTTGGGGATATGATTAAGAAAGATCCATGCAGCTGATTCGTTATCCATGATTCTTAAATGATTTCCTCTTTGTTGTCAATGTATTTCACCCTGCCTCGTAAATTTTTGGGCGGTCGAACAGGCGATACTGGATCGCTTCGGCGACATGCCGGCTGTCAATACTTTCCGCTCCTTCAAGGTCCGCGATTGTCCGGGCAACACGGCGGATGCGGTCAAAAGCGCGCGCGGAAAGCCCGAGTTTTTCTACGGCGGATTTCAAAAGCGCCGCAGTTCCACTGTTAAGCGGGCAATGCCGCCGCAGAGCCGCTCCTTTCAGAAAAGCATTGGCGGAGGCATTCCCTGCGCCTATACGTATTTCCTGCCGCTGTCTGCCAGCCTGAACGCGTTTCTGCACATCCGCCGTGCTTTCAGCGCCCGAACTATCGACAAGAAGCTCCTCCGCTTTGAGCGCAGGCAGTTGTATCTGCAGATCGAACCTGTCGAGGAGAGGTCCCGAAATCTTCATGAGATATTTTTGAATCCGCAGGGGAAAGCAGAGACATTCCCGCGTGGGATGGCCGCGGTAACCGCAGGGACAAGGGTTCATCGCCGCGATCAGCAGGAATTCCGCGGGATAAACGGCGCGCCCGCGGGCGCGCTGGATATGCACCCTGCCTTCTTCGAGAGGTTGGCGCAGGGCTTCCAGCGCGTCCCGCCGGAATTCGGGAAGTTCGTCCAGAAAAAGCACGCCTTTGTGGCTCAGTGATATTTCCCCGGGCATCGGAGATTCTCCTCCGCCTATCAGAGCCACAGGTGAAACAGTGTGATGCGGGCTGCGGAACGGCCTTTGTCGCAGCAGGCCTGAACCGTTCAATGCCCCGGTAATAGAATGAACCTGGCTGGCATCAAGCGCTTCCTCTAAAGTCCATTCCGGCAGAATCCCTGGAAGCGCCTGAGCCAGCATTGTTTTTCCCGTGCCTGGGCTGCCAACAAGCAGGATATTGTGATGCCCCGCCGCAGCGATTTCCAGCGCGCGCTTGGCGAAAGCCTGCCCTTTGATCTCGCTTAAGTCGAGAGCCGGAGTTGAGGAAGCCCGCCATTCCCCCCTTGTCTGCAGGGGTTTCTGTTCGCCGCCTTCAATCCACGAGACAACATCCTTCAAATGACGAAAAGGAAAAAGCCTGGCACTGTCTACGAAGGAAGCCTCCGCAGCGTTTGCCTCGGGGAGCACGATGTCGGAAAATCCCCGCGCGGTCAGGCTGCGGACAAGAGGTAAAATGCCGCGCACAGGGCGCAGCGACCCGTCAAGCGCAAGTTCTCCCAGCCATATGGCGCGCGGCCACTTTTTTGCCGAAATCCCTCCGCTGGCCATAAGCACGCAGACGGCCATGGCCAGATCAAAAAACGATCCTTCCTTCTTCAGTTCT
>Ga0181520_10002334_pt1 | contig 35555 bp, 26 predicted proteins | sample PEATcosm2014_Bin_29_FD_132451 | JGI IMG/M metagenome (GOLD analysis project Ga0181520, IMG submission 132451) | Peatland microbial communities from MTU Mesocosm Facility, Houghton, MI, USA - PEATcosm2014_Bin02_30_metaG | ecosystem: Environmental > Terrestrial > Soil > Wetlands > Peat | place...
CCGCGCCGTTGTTGTCCAGATCCGCCGTGAGCAGCCGAACACTGCCGCTCAGCGCATTGGCCGGGTTGGGTACACGCGCGATCTCCGTCGCGCTCCAGCTATCGTTGTCGTCAGCGAGGCGCATAATTGCTCCATCGCTGCGGACAATCAGCAGATCGAGCCGGCCGCTATGCCGTGTGTCCGCTGCGGTAATGGCTTTTACAGTCCCGGGAAACCCGGGTATTGCCAATTCGTGAAAATGGCCGGCCCGTTCGTTGTGAAAGACGTGCATTTTGCCGGCGCCGTCGATGAGAGTGAGATCGGGAACGCCATCATTGTCAAAATCGGCCCAGACAAGCTGCTGGATGCCGGAAAGCCCTCCCCATGGCTGGATCGGCGTGATGGTTCCATCGCCATTGTTGCGCAGCACTGTGGGCACTCCGCTGGGTGAACCCAACACCACATCCAGATCGCCGTCGGCTTCGATGTCAAGGGCCCAGGCTCCCGTGTAGCGGCCGTTGATGACCGATCCGGGAAGCTTCATCTGCGCCGTGACATCTGTAAACTCCTGCGGATCATCCTGGCGCAGAAAGCGCACGCCACCTGCCCCGGCCAGAACAAGATCGGTCTTGAAGTCGTAATTGAAATCCATCGGGATGATCGACTCTGGACTCGGCGGCGTCCGTTCCGGCCCTCCCGGAAACGGAAACGATGGGCCACCGAACAGGTTCACGGTCGCAGCACTGGCTGTAATGAGGGTCGGAACCTGCGTATCATTCAGCAGGACCGCGCCAATCCAGTCCCATTTCTGCTTTTGCGGATCAGGGAGGGGCTCGGAGATGAAGCGCATCGCCGTATCCGCTGGAGCCGGTCGCGACGACGGGGACGGCAAGCGAAGAAACTCCAGAAACGGCTGAGCCTCCTCGCCCGGCTGCGCTCGAATCATGGCGAGACTCTGCCGGAAACTGGGCGCCCGCATAAGAACATTGCGCAGAAACACGCTGCGCAGCGCAGCGGTGGCCGGTGCCGTAGCCGCCGCGCTCTGGAGCACCGCGAGCTGTTGCTGCGCCATGGCCGGCCAGCCTGCCGACTGTGCCGTAATGCGGTCCACCGCCGAACGCAGCGTGGACGTGTCGCCGCGCTTGGCGGCAATCCGGCTCAGTTCCAGCAGCGCGGGCAGATTGCCAGGCCGGGCGGCCAGAATTTGTTCGATGAGCTGCTGGAACTCCGCCTCACTGCCTTGTCCTCCCTGGCGCTCGATTTCGAGCGCAAGCTGATACAAAGCGCGAACGTTCACGGGATCCCGTCTCACCGCCTCTCTGAAATCCGCGATTGCGGCCGCGGAATTCCCGCGCGTGCTTTCGAGGGTGCCAAGGTCGGCGTCGATGGGTCCGTTGTGCGGAACGAGCGAGTGCGCTCGGTCCAAGCGCTGCTTTGCCTGGTCGAAGTTGCGCTGGCGCAACGCCAGAATGCCCCAGTCTGCCCACGCTGCCGGTTCGCCGGGAGCCAGTTGGGTTGCCTGCGCAAACGAGCTTTCGGCGCGCACGTCGTTGCCGACTTCCATTGCGGCCAGGCCCACATAAAACGCCTGCACGAATTGCGTGTACTGCGCCGACTGCACCCTGGGCAATCCTGAGTGGCAACCGGCGAGGCCTGCCAGAAAACCCGCAAGCAGGGCGGACAGAATACGGCGGCGCTGCGCACTCCCGGCGCGGGCGGGCTGGGCCGTGGAACGGCCAACGGAGAAATTGGAGTCAGGAAGACGAAGCAAGGCCTTGTCCACTCTACTCAACGATCGAAACCAATGTCTTCCACCTTAAGATGGAGGCAGCAGACCATCTGTGCGATGAGGTCATGATACGTGGCCGCTGACGAAGTCTCCCATGGCTCTTATGTCGGTGCCGGCGCCACACCGCCGCGATCGACGACACGCTGAGGATGCCGACGGCTTCGTACTGAAGAGCGGACCCGGCAATGTCTCCATCGCAGGTTGGATTTACATTCCCATCGCGGGTCTGTAGACAGCTCTGGTCAGCAGACGTTACTGTTCGTCCGAGCAGCCGGTCAGGTCAAAGAGACACTGAGCCGCCACAGGCCCTGCCGCTGGGTTCCCGTCCAGCACTTCGCCAAACGGAGTCCGATCGATGAGTTCACGCGTCCCCTCCCTCGGCCCGCTCAAAGATATCGGCCTCGGGAACAGCGCCACGCAGATGGACAGCGTGGCGCCGGATGACAAAGGACAGGTGAAGCTGGAAACGGGGGCACCCTTGTCGTCTTCGGCCAACCTGCCGGTCGTCGAGGAAAGTGAAGCCAGCGGCGACGTTCGGCTTCTATATGCCGACTTCCGCGCCCGTTTCGGCCGCCCGGATATCCCGGGTATTCTGAAATGCTTTGCCACTCATCCGCCGCTTCTGAAGAGCATGATGGACATCGCCGAGACGCTTCTGTTTGCGGATGGGTATTTGCAGCGACGCCACAAGGAGATGATCGCCACCCTGATCTCCTCCGAAAACAACTGTGCATATTGTGCCGACAGCCACGGCTCGTTTCTGCGCGTCCTCGGGGGCTCGCCTGAGCTGATTTGTGCCCTGCAGACCGGGTCGTTCGATTCCGCATGCCTCTCGCAGGCCGAACAGGCTCTCCTGCGATTCGCCAGGAAGATCAACGCCGACTCGCAGTCCATCACGCGCGCCGACATAGAAACAACGATGCAGGCCGGCTGGACCGAAGCGCAGGTTGCCGAAGCGGTTCACATCGCCGCCCTGTTCGCCACATTCAACCGCGTCGTCAACGCCTTCGGGCTTCCCTCTCCCTATCAGGGTGGGGCGCGAGGTTGACCATGACCGAACCGTTGAACCCACGGCGGCCCAAACGGGGGACCTGGAAACCCGCACTTGAAACGGTTGCGCTTCTGCGCGTCTCCGGCAACCCCATCAACGGGGTCGGCGAAACCTCGCCGCGAAGGCCATCTCCGTTTTTCTGGCATCCGCCGGATCAGCATCCGTGGGGCGAGTTGCAAATCGTGGCGCGCAGGAACTCCCGCAAGTGCCCCGGTTCCGCAGAGGCATTTCAGGCTGCTTATTGCTACCCCGAACTGAATGCTGTCGCTGCGGCACGCAACGAGGCTCCCGCGCAACAGCTAACCGATGAGGTCAGCGACTTCGCCCTTTCTCATGAGGCTGACGCCCTCGGCATCGCGACGATGGATCCGCTCTACGTGTTTGAGGGCTATACGATCGACCACCCATCGGTGATTATCCTGGCGCTGGCGCACAACCATGAGCGCCTTCGCGAAGTTCCCTCGGACGAAACAAACGGTGTGGGGGTCTGCGATGTGGGTGATCAGTATGCCAAAGGCACGCGATCCTCGTATGCGGTGGCGAACTGGATTCGATCGCAGGGTTATGACGCCGATCCATATCCCGGGCCGTCCGCCGGAGCGCTCGTGCTGATTCCACCTGCGATTGCAGCGGGGCTGGGAGAACTGGGGAAGCACGGATCGCTCATCAGCCCTCGCTTCGGCGCGGGCGTTCGCCTGGCTGGCGTCACCACCGACATGCCGTTGGTTCCAACAGCGCCTCGGCGTTTCGGCGCCGACGAGTTCTGCGCCACCTGCCAGGTTTGTACCCAGGCCTGCCCACCCGGCGCCATTGCACCCGCCAAGCAGATGGTGCGCGGCGTCGAGCGCTGGTACGTCGACTTCGACAAATGCATTCCCTACTTTGCCGAAGCCGCTTCGTGCGGCATCTGCATTGCCGACTGTCCCTGGACCCGTCCGGCGGTGCGGCCCAAATTGCTGGCGACCATGGCGCGGCGGCTCGGTCAGGAATGAGCACGAACGCGTCCAACCGCAACGACGAAGGCTCGATTCACTACGCCGGTTGGGGCGTTCTCGCCGCCTGCTCTACCGGCGTGATGGTGAGCTTCGCCCCTATTGTTCCGTATACGTTCAGCCTCTTCCTCGATCCGCTGCACGCTGCTTTTGGATGGAAGCGTGAGGCGATGGGCGGTGCGTTTGCGCTGGCTGCGATCACCGTATCGGTCGTCTCGCCCGGCATCGGCGTCCTGCTCGACCGATTCCCGCCGCGCCGCATCATCCTGCCGGCCGTCCTGATCTTTGCTCTCGCGCTGGCTTCCCTCAGCAGGCTGACCGCGCATATCGGCCAGTTCTATCTCACCTTTTTCGTGCTCGGACTGGCGGCTAATGGAACTGCGCAGTTCGCCTACACGCGTACGGTGCTTACCTGGTTCTCGAAACACCGAGGCTTCGCGCTGGCCCTGCTGCTGAGCGGCAGCGGCATCGGGTCCATCTTCGTGCCGCCACTTGCCCAGTGGATGATTCACCATCACGGATGGCGTAGCGGCTATCTCCTGTTGGGGGGCATTGCTCTTCTGGGCTTACCGCTGACCGCGATGCTGGTGCGCAACCGGCCGGAGTCGGCAATTGTCCGCGCCGACAATCGCGTTGCGGGCATGACAGTCGCGGCTGCCCTGCGCAAAGCGGCCTTTTGGATCCTCGCGTTCATCACCATCTTCTCGGCATTCAGCGAAAACGGATTGGTGACCAACCTGGCCGCCATTCTCACCCAGCATGGCGTGCCTGCTTCCAGCGCCGCCGTGGCGCTCTCGTTCCGGGGCGGAGCCGGTATTATAGGCAGGCTCTGCATTGGTTTCGCGATCGATCGCGTTTCGCCCCAGCGCACACAGACATTCGTACTGTTGCTGGCGGCCGCGGGCACGTTGATTCTGGCGTTCGCCGGATCCGGCTCACTGGCTCTGTTGGGTGCTGCGGTACTGGGCGTGGGCCTGGGCAGCGAGGCGGACGTCGGTCCTTACCTGCTCGCCCGCTACTTCGGCCGGCGGCATTTCTCGGTTTTGTACGGGCTTACGTGGACCGCTTATGCGATCGGCGGCGCCACCGGACCTCTCTGGATCGGACACCTGTACGACCGCGCTGGCTCCTATCAGTCACGATTCATCGTGTACCTCGCCGCCGTAGCGTTCGCGGCTGTCGTTCTCAGCCTCTTCCTGCGGCCGGACGTGCAGAAGAGCGCACACGAAGTGGACACCGCTCCCGCGACTGTTACCGCGCTCGAGTAGCACTCGCTTTTCTTAGTTTTCGAAGAATCCCGCGAGCCGGTTGGCAACATATTCTTGTTGATGAACAGGTATAAAGTGCCCGGAGTCCAGCGTGACCATGCTGGAATTTGGGATTAACGATGAAGCGCGCCGCGCAAACGCTTCAGGGATCGCGGCGTCCCTTGATCCGTGAAATATAAGAGTCGGCATGAGTAACTGCGGCAGGAAAGCCGGTACCTCGGCCAGAAGCTCTGTCGGCTCCCCCCCAACGCATCACGCGCATAAACTGCCACGGTCCAGCGGGGCCTGCAAACGGTGCGTGAAAGTCTTCCACGACTGCGTCGCCGTCCACTTCGCCGCCCAGCGCGCGATGCATAGCGATCTTCCAGAAGATGGCCTGAATAAGCGGCGCAAGTACCAATGCACGCGACCGTGAGGCCCGCTTTGGCAAGGTGAATCGCTGACGCCACACCGGCCAGTCCTCCGCCAATCACCGTCACGTCCGTCCGGATCAGGTGGTCCTGCATGGGAAAGAAAACACCGCCTGTTGTGCAGCAGAGTCGGGTGAAGAATCGTCGCTGAATCGCGTAACCTGTCGCAAGCGTCCTCCGATGGGCATAGCTTTCCATCTTTCGGTGGAGGCGCGATCGGGCTCCAGCGGGTAACATCATTCCGCAGCGAAGCTATTGCTCAGGACCCCGGCAACTCGTATGGTGTTCCCAGACCTTTGAAGGTCAGTCCTGATCCGTGTGCTTCAGCAAAATTCCGGACTGCCGGGGACGGCCAATGGCCCGGCTTGTCCTATATGAGATTGGAGAAGGAATATGGCGGACGAAGTTCTCACGAATCAGAAAACGATTCTTCAGAATCAGAAGAGCATTCTTGCGAACCAAAAGACGATCCTCGCGAACCAGGCCGACATCAGAAAGAACCAGAAGGCGCTGGCCGCGATTCTGGCGAACCAGAAAGAGATCCTCAGGAATCAAAAGGCGATCCTGAGCGCGGTGAAGAAGTAGAATAGTTCCCTTTTTCTCGCCGGAACAGCGCCTGCGGTTCCGCGTCAGGCGGTAAGAGCCGCCAGGGAATCCTTGATGGTTGGGGTTTGGCCGGCTTCGATTTGTCGCCGCCGCACGCTATGAAACTGCGTCAGCACGGCGTTTGCCTTCGCGAGAACCGCAATGCGCTCGGCATACTCAGCCAGCCTGGCGCCAGGGATCGCAAAGATCGCCACCTCGTCCGAGAAAACGTCGAGATAAGCGCGAGCGCCGCAGCATCCCAGGCTCAGGGCTGCGCGACCCGTGTTCATCACCTGGGGCACCACCGCGCACGCAGGGCGGCCCATCGCGGGTGGGACTTGATTTTCCACCTGTTGCGTAGCCTCGGTAAGAATCAGCGTCTGATTGGCATGCACGAACAGGATGACAACGTCAGGCGATAGCGGCACACGCGCCAGCGGAGCGTAAACGACGTAGTTTGGCTGCGACTTCAGAACGGGGATGAGCGGCAGATCCTCCTGGGTAACATAGCCAAGCTCGGCGAACACCTTCAGCGCATCCATCAGGTCGGTTTGTTGCTCCGGAGACGGCTGCAGATTGTGCGTGTAAACGCCGATCGCGCAACTGTGGTGGTTGGCAGCGGTCGTTGCAAACGCCCCGGCCGCCGCATTTTCCCAGAACCTGCATCCGGCGGGGGCACGTCCGCTATAAGCGGGAACCCCGGGGGGAAGAGAGTCCGCGAAGGAAATGGCTACAGCAGACTGTTGAAGGTTAAGAGACGAGGAGAGTAAGTCAGCGATTGCTGAAAAGTGGGCGTTCATCGTATTCCTCGAAGGCTGGAATTGCTGTTGTTCGTGGATCGGCGTTCCACCGACTTAGCCGCGATGTTCCGGCTCGGCGGTAAATCCCAGATCGGATATAAATCCTCGCAGCGCAGGCTCGGTGATGATTGAGGGATCATATTTAACGATCACTAACCCGTCGGAATAAGTGGCTTTCACCCTCTTCACTCCTTTTTGCTGACCAAGCATTGTTTCGAGGCCGACGGCACAGGTGACGCAGGTGAATCCCCTTACTTTGTACGACACGGTCGTCGTCTCGCCGGCGCGGGCTGCCACTTCTACCGCTGCCAGAGTGCCGGCGCTGGCGAGAGTCATCATCTGAACAAAGCGTCTGCGGTGCATGATTCTTTTCTCCTTAAATTGCGTCGGTTAGAGCTGCTCATATTGGACATCTCATTTTGCCGCAGCAATGCCGGGTTCGTATTCCCACGCGGTCTGATATGAGGCCTTGTCGGAGAACCGCGTGTCAGTATATTGGCTGAATTCAATCTTCTTGTTGAGCACGCCGGTTTCGATCATCAGGTCGCGAACCATATCGAAGTCGGCCTTGCGCGGAGCCAATTGTGTGTAAACAACTCGGTCCATCGGCTTCGTCAGAGCCCAACGGAGCAGAGCCGGTTTCTGGTTGTAGTAGTAACGACCCACGAAGTCCGCCGCGTCTTCGCGATACGGCTTTCCTTTGTCGAGCCACAGGCCGGAACGAGCGATACCATCGACGAGAATCTGGACGGTCTCCGGCCGCTTATCGATTAAATCCTGGCGAACAACGAGAATGCACGACATATAGTCCGGCCAGTAATCTCGCGCCTGAAACAATATGCGGCCGAACCCGCCCAACTCCGCCTGCGAGGGAAACGGTTCTCCCATCACGAATCCGTCGATGGCGCCGGCCGCCAGGGCGCCGGACACATCCGGCGGAGCCATCTCCACCATCCTGATGTCTCCCGGGTTCATGCCCCATATCTTCATGGCTCGAAAAACAATCAGCCTCTCGTCGGAGAAGCGGCTGGGAATGGCGATCGTTCGTCCGCGTAAGTCGGCAAAGGTGTGGACCGGCCCGTTCTTCTTCACCACCAGGGCGCTGCCATAGCGATGCCCGAGATAGACGACCTTGATGGGCACGCCCTGAGATGCAAGAGCAATAGCCAGCGGCGCGACGATGAACGCCGCCTGTACTTTGTTGGAGATCAATGCTTCCTTGATCTCCGGGAATCCCTGAAACAGGCGCGGCAGAAACAGCTCGCCGTTTTCGGAGAATTTCGAGATATAGTCGGTCACCGGGCAGGTGAGCTGGCAGGTTACAGGAATATAAGCAACGGTAATTCGGCGCTGCGCCGGCGGACGAAAGTCGTTCAGCACCGCAATCCAGTTGACGTTTAGCCAGGCGTGCAGGCCGGTAATGAGCACAAGCCACGCGGCTACCAACAGAGCGACCTTCTTAGGATTCAAAACGGAACCCCCAGCGAACGGAGCGAAGTTTTTCCAGTCGGCGAAAGGCAAGATCTAATGCAAGACCAATTACACCAATCATCAGGATAGCCGCGACCACAAGGTCATAGCGTTTTCCGGAGTTACGGGAATCGATGACGAGATAGCCAAGCCCCGAATCCACCGCGATCATTTCCGCCGCCACGACCACCAGCCATGCAATCCCCAGCGCGATGCGCAGTCCAATCAGAATCTGCGGAAGAGCGGCTGGCAACAGGACCTTTGCGAGTAGCTGAGGCGGAGTCAGCCCAAAATTGCGCCCTGCGCGGCGAAACACCGAAGGCACGTTCGATACTCCGCTGATGCACGCCAACACGATGGGAAAGAATGCGCCCAGAAAGATCAGGAACATGGCCGCGCGGTCCCCAACTCCGAAGAAGATGATCGCCACCGGAATCCACGCGATAGGGCTGATGGGACGCAGAGCTTGCATCACCGGATTTACCACCTGGTTAGCCGCGGGATACCAACCCAGCGTGAGCCCAAGCGGAACGCCGAGTATGACCGCGGTGCCAAAGCCCGCGGCGACGCGGCGCAGGGAGTCCACGATGTCCCGCCACAGAACATGGTGTCGCGCCAATTCTCCTATTCCCTTCACTACTTCCCGCGGCGACGGAAACACCCTGGTCCCACTCCATACGACGGAGTAGTGCCACAGAACGAGCAGCAACGCCGACGCAAGAATCGGCCAGAAAAACGGCTCCCATTTTCGCGGCTTACTCAATGAGTTCATACTTTATGCGCCAAACCAATCTGCCGGAAGATGCCGTCGCGCAGCTCGAGATAGCGCGGTGAGCTGATGTCGCGGGGATGCGCTATGTCGATGTTGACGATCTGCTGGATGGTGGCAGGGCGGGCGCTCATCACCACGACGCGATCGGCTAGTTGTACTGCTTCATCGATGTCGTGGGTCACAAACGCGATGGTTTTGCGCTCTGCATCCCAGATTCGCAGTAACTCCTTGCGCATGATCAGGCGAGTGATCGAATCGAGTGCGCCGAAGGGCTCGTCGAGAAGGAGCATGTCAGGGTTGACAGCCAAGGCCCGCGCGACTTCAAGCCTCTGCTTCATACCGCCGGACAATTCCTGCGGATAGGTCTTCTCGAACCCCTCGAGTCCTACCATTTTCACATAGTGAGCAATGCGCTCATCGCGCTCCGCGCGCGCCAGTTTGGACAAGCCGAAGCCGATATTGCCCTCGACGGTCAGCCACGGAAACACACCGCGCTCCTGGAAGACAAAAATGCGGCGCGGGTCCGGTTTCCGAACCACTTCGCCATTTACTTTGATTTCGCCGCTGGTGGGTGACAGGAACCCCGCCATTGCATTCAGAAGTGTCGTTTTGCCGCATCCCGAGGGGCCGAGCAAACATACGAATTCTCCGGTGTCCACCTCCAGGTTAATATCATTGAGAACGTGCGTACTCTTGCCGTCGCGTTCGAATATCATACCGACGTGTTCGACAGAAAGTTTCGTCGTGACCGCGGCAGGCACTGGGACTGGTTGCGTAAGTGACACTAATCCTCCGAATAGCTCCAGCGAAAAGATTTCACCTTCTCGAGTGACCGCATTCCCATATCCAGCAACAGTCCGATCACTCCGATGATGAGCATGCCCGCCAATACAAGGTCATAACGATTACCCGCATTGCGCGCATCGACAATCAAAAATCCCAGCCCGGAACTAACAGCGATCATCTCCGCGGCCACCACCACCAGCCATGCTATGCCCAGCGTGATTCGCAGCCCTACAAGGAGGCTGGGAACCACTGCCGGATAGAGTACGCGGTACACCAGCGCGGCTGAACTTAGCCCAAGATTGCGCCCGGCATTCACGTAGACGGCGGGAATATTCCGGACAGCGTTGATCGCGGTAAGCATCAGCGGAAAAAAGCAGCCTACGAAAATCAGAAAAATCGCGGCGAGATCGCCGACGCCAAACCAGAGAATCGCGATCGGAATCCAGGCCAGCGGGGAAATCGGTCGAAGGATCTGCAGAATCGGGTTGAGCGCCATCTCGGTCCTGCGGAACCATCCGACGGCAAGACCCAAGGGAATAGCGAGTACCACTGCCAGGACGAAGCCCCACGTGACGCGAAAGAGGGAGGCTACGACATATTTCAGCAACAATCCATGCCGCACCAGATCCGCAATGCCTCCCATCACGCCCCACGGGCCTGGCAACAGGTGATTGAGCTGCCTTCGTGTAGCGATTTCCCAAAGCACCAGCAGGACAGCGATGAACGCGATTGGGCGAAGTCGAATTCGCAGCTTCGTCTTTGCCGTCGTCTCGTCCTGCATCGATCCGGTCCTTATATCTGCGCGCAATCTGTACCTGGCAGCAGGAAACCAACTCCTGCACGGCAAGGTTAGTGAAGATCGCAGGCCTGGGGGCCCTTGGGGATTCTCGTTGCGCGTCGATATTACCCGGATCGACCAGGCAAGCGCCTCCATCGAAAGGTGGAAACCTTTCACCCAGTGCTGGCGCTTGTTCCTCAGAGGCGGGTCCCGGGTTCGCCGTCGCAGTTGCGAGCCCAAATTCTGCTGGAGCATCGCCTGAAACGACTCTGCCGGCCCTTCGTCGGCGCAGGAGGCCGTGGCGCTTGTTGCAATTGCTCGCAGGTGTGTCCTGGCAAATAGAGAAGGGCATCAAACTCGGCCACATTGATTCGCTCTGGGCCGTCGGGAATATTCACAATGCCGTCGCCTGCGCCAACTTCTCCATCCTGCACGCGAATGTAGAATCCTGGCATTTGTTGGGTTACGAAGGGGGGGGCGGCATGGGAGGTTCTAATTCAGACGGATGCCGACGCGGTAGCACGTCACGCGGGGCTGCGTTACTTCGAATCCAGCGCCACCGATGCGGTATCTATCGCCGAGGCACACCTCGTCATCGGAATTCGGGGGCGCTTCATGAGCTACGATTTCATATACCGAACTGGACGAACAATGGGGTCAGGTCACTTGCAATCAACAAACTTCAACAGATCTTAGCAGGCGCTGGAACGCGGATCGGGACCAATGGATCGCGTTTGATGGCCTGTTAATGGGTCATCATCAACTGAGGGCTGATCCGCTCCAAAGGATGATGGGTTGGTGTCTGAAAGAAAGTATCGATCAGAAACTGGATGAATCGCTCGGTGAAGATGGTGCTGTGATCGGGCACCAGGGTGGGGTCAAGCTCCATCATCCAGTACGGAGTGCCATTGCAACGGTTCGGTCTTTCCTGAACGGCGAAACACGTCTGCGTATCATAGAGACGGAAGGTGCTGACGATGTTCAGACCCTGCTTGTTCAGGAGATCGCGGTCACATTGAGCAATTGCATTGGGATCGCTGATTGCAATCTTCTGCCCTGTCGAGGACACCTGCATTTCAGCGGCGCCAGTCGCCTTCAACATCAGGTGGCTTTGCAGCACCTGCATGTGGGGGGCCGTGCTCATGTAATAAGAGCTTTGGTCCGGCGCGCCGTCGGCTTTTGTCGTAAGCTCCCAATGAGCATGATCTCGGTGTGGATCGAAACAGGCGAGGTCATATTTCTTATTCGGTTCCTGACTGACATCCCGAAAACTCCCGTCGCCCTTGAATTTCACGTCGGGCCACCAGTGTCCGATGGGCAAAGCTAACTTGGTGGCCAAATCGGCCGTTGATGTAAGAGACACAAACAAGGGGCGGTCATCGTCACGGTTGGTTGTTGGCGTGCTCTCAGTATCCGCCGTCACATCGCGCTGCACTAAAGGCTGATAGCGATATCCGTCATCGACGAGGAAATTCAGGAACTGTTTGGCTTCCGTCGCTGCTCCTGCCGGATTGATAAAGATGACGAGGTCGGCACGCGAGTCTGCGGTTAGTTTGGCAGCAACTGCCTTGTCCCGGGCGTCGTCAGGGCCGTTCGCAGCGGCTTTCGCTTCCTGGGAAAAGATGGTGGCCTGCGCGACCTGGTTCGCTGTTGTTTCGCTCACCGCGCGCTCCAGCAAAAGGCCGCCAAAGGAGTGCCCAACATAGATCGCAAGCCCGGCTTTGTTCTCGTGCGTCCGGGCGGCAATTTGGCTCAGTGCAGTCGCCAGCGTTGCGCCCGGCACGCGGATAGCTGTTGCTTCGCGGTTGTAATAGGAAAACTGTTGCGCGACAGGCCACTCGGGCTTAATCAGGTTGCCACGCCATCCTATATAGACGCCGATAACAGGGCGCCCCGGCTGGCGGCGATAAACAGCCTGCAGGGCAAGTTGAAATCCCTCGACATTATCGTTCCCGTCGCTGGCATTGTTCTTCCAGCCGTGGACAAAAGCGATGACAATGGGAGCCTTGGCTGGATCGTTACCGGCCAAATCGTTTGCCTGGCGAATAACACGTATCACCGTGTCAACCTCGCTCTTGTCGAAGAGCTCGCCCATATCGTCAACCTCGATGAAAGTGAGGCAGATCGGTTGGCCGGTTGCAGCGCAGGCCTGCTCCCGTGCTTTGGTTTCCGTTTTCGAAGGTGCTTTGGCGACTTGGGGGGGAGTTGTCTCTACAGGCACCACAATCGCCGATTGCCCAAGGCGATAGGGCTGGAGTGGAACATGGCAGCCTGACAAAGCAGCGAGCATGAACAGGGTCAGCAGCGAGGCTGCATGCTTCATTGTTTGCCTCCTGGGGTGGACTGTGACTGACCACGGCGGAAGATGGCTCCCAGCAGTCTTGTAATCTCCGGCTGGTATTCGGTGTAGAAGCTCGAAAGCACGGCAGTGCCAAACGCTCCTGCCGCTCGTTCGCCAACCTGCGTGGGGGTATTGTCGGCCCCCGGGTACCAGGGATACCCAGCGTAGGCGCCGCCAATTTCTCCCGCGAAGCGAGACAGTGCAGGAATACGGTTGCCATCGCCGCTGAGGCTCGAGCGTCGCACCGTAATCACCTCTAACCATGCGTGACCAAAGCGCTGCCACCCATCGTGCGTCAATGCATCGAGGCTCTTCGCAGGCGGCGGGTTGTGACTGGGGAGCTCGGCATCGGACGCGGTCCCGGCATTTGGGACAAGTCGAGAGGCAAGGGTACGGACGGCATCCTGACGGCTCATGATCACTTTGGGATCATTGCTGTAGGCGAGGAATCGCGGGTCGTCCTGCAGGATGCTCCCGACCAGATACTCCGCAGCCCCTTTGCCGACGGCCTGGGTGTAGCGCGATCCCACGCGCTGGCCGTATCCCTTCCACGTCCGCCCCCATTGGGAGGGCGACTGGATGATTTGTGCACCTGCTCCGTAGATCACTGCGCCCAGCATCGATTGATCTGTAACCGAACCCGTTACAAAAGTGAGAAGACGATCTCCGGCTGTGTACCGGCAATCGATCGTCTGCGTTAAGTCTGTCGGAAATGCGCCGGGACAGACGTGAACCTGCGGTGGAGGTTTCAGAGGAATCGGCTGCCCGTGCGCTGCCGTTGCAAAGGCGATCGAGACAAGCAGTGTTGGCAATGAAACTAATCTCGGCATTACACTTCCCTTCGTCGTTGATAATCGACCACGGTTGATATCCGACCACGCTTGTCTCTTTGCCGATCCAACCCGCGGGGCGAAGCGATCTTTCGCGTCTCTCACATAGTCTTGAGATATTCGAGCAACGCACGCTTCTCGTCCGGGAGAATGGCCGTACCCCAGAGATGGCCTTGGTTGCTGTTCCCGGCGACCTGCGTGTCAAACCGAAATCCGGCATGCTCTGCGTCGGGCCCCGAGGAAATAAAGCCGACACCGACTGGATCGAGAACGTCGTAGCCCCGATAGAAGACTCGCGCACGATCTGCCGGTGGTTGAAGCAGGTCGGCGAGGGTTGGCACCGAGCCGTTATGCAGGTAGGGAGCCCGTAGCCAGAGGCCATCGAGCGGGACGTTGAGATAGCCCACCTGCTTGGTGAAGTGGGAAAGCTTCCAGCTGTATCCCTTCGCATAGTCGTTGTAGGCCGCGGCCGATGCCTGAGTCCACATATCGATACGATGCCTGTCGGTATCCAGCATCGGGTTCGTGATCGGTTCCACCTGTCCGGTGCGTGCGCCGCCAATGGCGTGGCACACGGCGCAGTTCCGATCGAAGGTCACTTTCCCCTTCTTTGCCAGCTCTGCGTCGATGGGAAACGGAAAGGGCGGGGGCTTCACCGCAAGCATGTAATCCCGGAGTCGCTTCAGGCTGGATTCCGAGTCGGACTTCTTCCAATCACGGTCGATCCACGAAACCGGCGTGCCATCCCCAATGGCGGAGCTGAGCACTACTTCCTGCAGCGTGTTATTGAGGCCGTCCCAGTGAAAGGAGTAACCCCGGTGCGCGGCCAGATTCCACACCGGCATCATGTCGGAATTTCCGATGCTGCCGTCAATGGGCTGATTTAACACACGATACTTGACCGGGTTGAAGGGATCGATACGGCCATCGCCCCATGGCGGCAGCGGACGCATCCAGCCATACTGGTGGAGTGCTCTCTCCTGCTGCAGCAGTGTGGCGCGCGTGAAAGGAATGAGCACGAGCCGATAGGTGAGCTTATCCAGGAGCGAGAGTTGGTAGTTCCGCTCAACCTCGGCCATCAGTGTTGTGCCATTGAATCGAGGATCGTCCGCACACGCAAACAGGAAGCGCAGGTAGTCCTGAGGGCTGGTCGTGTTACTGGGACCGGCTGGGACAATCACGGGCAAGTCAGTGGCAGTCCTGCGATACGTGGTTGTGTGGCAAAACGCGCAATTGATCCCCACCCTGTCGACGCCCACATGCTGTTTTGAAAAACCTACTGGGAGTTCATGGCCTTCCTGGGTAATGATCCCCAGCGATGCATATCCACCGGGCCCGGGCAACTTATCGGGAAACACGCGCGGAAGCACCAGCCAGATCCAATAAGGCACACCGCTCGTGCTTTCGGTACCGATCGAGCCGTAGAGAAAATGCTCTTCGTCGCTGGCAAAGTACAGTGGCGGAGTTTCATGGAAGAACTGCTCATAGCCCAACAGAGCAGCGAATGCAACCACCAGCAGCGCGACGCTCAACAGTCCGAAGCGCACGCGGCGGAAACGTATAAAAATCCTCTCCCGCTCCGGATGTCTCTTCTGTTCGCGGACCGCGAGGGCGAGCAACGCAGCTTCCGGCAGGAAAAAGGCAAGATCGAAAAGGCCAAACTGAATGTAGTCGCGATTAAAGCCGCAAAAGAAGATTACACCGGCCAGCCGCGCGAGCACCGCCAGCCACGACACGGGAAGATAACGGAGCGGGTGAAGCGCAGCCGGCACGTAAAAGGCGGTCAGCAGAATCAGCAGGAGCGCAGCAAAGCCGGGCCACATCAGAGGCCAGGCCTGAGGCAGTGCGAAGAGCGTCATCATCGGCCCGGGCATCAGCAACGTCGGCAGCGCCAGCAGGCAGTTAGCTGCAATGCCGATCCACACCACGAGACTGAACCACACGGCGTTCTTGTTCAAGGAGTCTATCCTGTCCGCATAGCAAGGGTGAAGCTGCTAAAGCGTTTTCAAATACTCAAGCAGATCCTGCTTCTGATCGCCTGATAGGTTAATACCGAAAAGATGGCCGCCGTTTCCGTTTCCTGGAACTGTAGTGTCGTAGATCGATCCCTCAGCGCGCGCCTCCGGGGAGTCAGATACGAAGCCTACCTTGTGGTCGTCGTACACGTCATATCCGCGTGCGAACGTCCTCGGCCGGCCGGCCGGCGGTTGGAGCAGGTCGGCCAGTGTGGGGACCGAGCCGTTATGCAGGTACGGAGCGCGTGCCCAGATGCCGTCCAGAGGTACGTTCGCATAGCCGGAGGTCTTGGCGAAGTGCTGGAAGCGATGGACAGTGTTCGGAAAAAGCGATGCCTGGCTGGCAGCCAAAGTGTAGGTATAAGAATTGAGCCGGTAAGGATCGGTCCCTATTGAAGCAATGTCTTCGACAGTTCCCGTCCGGCTGCCGGTAAAACTGTGGCACCGGGCACACTCTGTGTCGAAGATTACCTTGCCCCGCGCGCTGCGCCCGGCATCCACGGGAAAGGGAAACCCTGGCGGAGGGAGTGTCAGAATCCAGTCGCGAACACGCCGAATGCCCGCAAAATCCACGGTCACTGGCGTTATGCCGGCGCCAAGGGCGGCGCTCAGATTGCGCTCGTCGAGCGAGGTGTTATTCCCATCCCAGTGCAGGTGCATGCCCTCCCGCGGCTGCTGGTTCCAGAGCGATGGAAAATCTGCGGCGCCGATGAGCTCGGAGCGCGGCAGCTGAGTGAGATCCCAGTTGAACTGGATGGCCTTGTAGGGGTTGAAGGTATCGACACGGCCACGGCCCCACGCCGGCAGGGTGGGATCATTCAGCAGCGGACCGATCCGGTTCCGCAGCGAAAGCGTCTCCAGTTTGGTGCGCTGGACGACGAACAGCGAAAGCAGAAGATGCTGGAAAAGGCTGACGCGCGTTCCCGATTGCTCCGCTTTAGCGACGACGTTGCCCGCTGTGAGCCGGTCGTCGAGCGAGCAGGCCTGAACGAACTGGAAGAAAGCCTCCAGGTTTAGCTGGTGCGCGGGCATGCCCAGAACAATCTGCTCAGGAGCGCTGGCCGATGTGCGCACTGTGCCGGTATGGCAGGCGGCGCAGTTCACGCCAACCTGGTCGAGCCCGAGCCGCCTGCGGCGCGAGATGCCGATGGGCAAATCGTGCCCGGGCTCGAAGATAAGGCCCAGCGAGGCATAGCCGCCGGGCAGCTTCTCGGGACAGATCGCGGGGAGTGTCTTGAAGATCAGGTAAGGCGGAAGCACACCTCCTACTGGTGTGAACACGCTGCCGCCCGTCTCGCTTCCGATCGATCCATACTTATAGTGCTCGCGGATATCTGTGTATGCCACCGCGCAATCCACGAGGAAGTAATGGAGCGGATACATTCCTAAGCAAATGACGATAAGAACAAGGAGGAGTAAAGCGATCGTCCGGAAGCGGTGCTGCCAGCGATCGACGGGGCTGGAGTAGATGCAATCGGCCAGGTCGCCCTGTCCGGTTTGAATGATGACTTCATCGCTCAAGCGCGCACCTCCTCTGGTGCCGGAGCGGCTGCCGCGGCTCCTCCCGAATGGAAGACCTCCATGATCTTTGTCACCATGGCGTTCTGATCGCCGTCGAAGCGGCGCAGATCGTAGCAACCCAAAGGATTGGCAATGGCATTCACGAGGCAACGATTGCAGAAACTGCATGGCCGTTCCGGCAGATCGTGTCCTGCCCGCAGAATGTGGGGCAGATCGCGGTTGGCGATCAGCGGACGCGCGATGGAAACCGCATCCGTATAGCCTTCGGCGATGACTCGACGGATTACGCGAGCGTCCTGGTAGCCACCGGTGTTGATGACCGGCACCGTTACGTTTTTCTTTATTACCTTGCAATACTCCGAGCTCACCGCTTCGACGGGATGATCTTTTTTGGTCCGCTCCCAGAATGCCGAAAAGATCGGCCGCAGGAATCGGAAATGGAACATTGTGAAGTTGAAGTAGCCGCGCACTCCGCTCGAAATCATGGTGCCATACCACCAGTTCAGCTCGTCGGGAGGAAATCCGCCGGGCGGCAGCAACGGATGCGGAAAAATGCTGCCGATCGAGACATGAATGGCGTCCACTCCCGCATCTTCCGCCCACTTCGCGATCTGAACGCCTTCGTCCAGGGTGTTTCCCTTTTTCTCCCACGGGTAGAGCGCATTCGCGAAGTCCACGGCGTTCAATTTCGCCTGAAGATGGAAATCGGACCCAACCTCTCTGCGGATTGCGGCGATGATCTCGAGCAGAAACGCCGCGCGGTTGCGCAAACTGCCGCCGTACTCATCCTTCCGGTCGTTAATAGCCGAGCTAAGAAACTGCGTGATGAGATAGCCATGGGAAGCATGCAACTCCACGCCGTCCAGGCCAGCCTCACGCGCGCGACGCGCGCCGTCCGCGAAGTGCTGGATGGTTTCACGGATCTGTTTGAGCGTCATCGCCTCGCAAAGCAGTCCGTGAAAGGTGTCCATTTTGTTCGTGGAGGAAAGTGCTTTGAACTTGAAGTTTTCAACGCCGGGGTTATCGCGCTGCCTTCCGGAATGGCTTAGCTGAAGGATGTACCTGCAGTCGTGCCGATGCACAGCTTCGCCCACCGCGCGCCAGAATGGAACCTTGTCATCGCTGTCTATCATGGCGTAATTGGGCATGATTCGTCCGCGCAAATGCACAGGAACATACGAGGAAATGATGGCGCCCACTCCTCCTTTTGCGAACGACTCCTCCCAGTTGATTCGCGTCTGCGTGCCGGTTCCGTTGTAATTATCGAATCGCCCGGAGATATTCGAGCGGAAGAGGCGGTTCTTCACCCGCAGGTTCCTGAACAGCAGGGGCTCGAAGATGACATCGTCCTGCATGTGAAGACCGTCCTCTCTTAAAAGGTCTTCATGTACTCGATGAGGGCCCGTTTCTGATCGTCGGACAGGTCAGCGCCGAAAGTATGGCCATGATCCTCAATCAGGTCGGGGGCCTGGCTTAGCTTCAAGAGGGCTGGAACCAGGTTCCTGAGTTCGGAGTCATACTGCCCGTTGTTCTGGAGCGCCTGCACCAACCGCGGCAGCAGGTCGGGATGGGTCACCAGGTAGTTGAGCTCGGCAATCACATCCGGCAACTGAGCCGCCTGAAAGAGATTGATATTTGCCAGGAGCTCCACCGGCGTGCCGGCCGGGATGCGTACCTGGATGGCGCCGATCTGCAGCGTTGAATCCGCACCCGTGACCTTGACCGTCTTTGGCCCCAGCCGTTTATCTGGCCACAGCAGTTTCTCCGCCGCATCTTGAAATGCCGTCATCCTTCCCTTCACGGAAGGATCGCCCGTAAAGGTGCCCAGCAGATTGTTCTCGAAAAATGGCGCCGTCGCCCACACGTTGATCAGCGAGGGAGTGCGATAGTAGCCTCCGTGTGTAATCGTGAAGGGGATCGCCGATTTGGGATCGAAGGGATTGGGCATCATCATCGTTCCCGGCGAGGGAAGCTGTTTGAAGGTGCGCGACGAGAAGTTCTGCCAGATGTGTCCTTCGATGGGATTCGTGCCCAGGGCGCGGTTGGCATTCGTGCCAATCGCCAGACGCGGATCCGAGGACAGCAGCGGGTAGCGGTCGTCGTCGGAAAGGAAATTTTTGTCGAGGAAGTCCGCCGACATCACAAGCTTCACCCAGGCAGCCCTGGCCGCGTCGGAGTGCTTGTCCAGCCCATTGGCGACCTCGGGCGGAACCTTGCTCGAATGACAGCGCGCACAGTTTTCCGCAAATGCGCGTTTGCCTGTATCCAGGACTGCCTGGCTCGCGTTCAGATACGCCGCGCCACCTGGCGCCTTGCTGAGTGGATATGGCTGCACTGCATCGAGGAAATTGGCGGCGTTGGCCATGCGCGCGGAGGTCAGCTGCCAATCGACGCAATCGCGCTGTGCCTTACTGATATCGAAGGGGTGCTGCGTGGTTGGTACGTCCGGCATCGGCAGCAGCGGCAAGGGCCGCAGGATTCCAGTGAAACTGTCCTCAAGGCCATAGCGATAGTCTGGACAACTCCCGATATTCATGTACACGCGGAGAGCAGCATAGGCTGGACCGATTGAGTCGGATCCATCCTTAAGAATGTGCGGCACCTCCTGTGTTGACCCGTCGTTCATCACCTCGGCATGTTTGGGCCGGGCCGAAAGGATGTACCAGATGGAATTGATCGCATTCGGGTTGTCGATAAAGTCGGTGCTGATGCGACTCGTATCGGACGTGCCGGGGGGCTGGGTCTCGTAGACCCAGTAGAGAAAGGTGCTCGGCGTCAACCTGCCCTTGAACATCTCACCTTCGCGCAGGTACTGGTTGCCGAAGGCCGGTGCAAGGTTATCCCAGGTCGGATTCTCCGGATCGGCAGGTGGATTGTCCGGGTTGAACGCGATATGGCAGAGGCCGCACGTCAGTCCGGTCAAATAGGGCGGCTCGATGCGTGAGTCGCGGTTAAGATACTTCTTCGCATCCCAGGTCTTCGAGTCGAAATCGGGGTTCGGGAAAAGGCGGAGACCCATAATTCCGCTGGAGTACGGATCGTGGCAGACGTCCAGCATCAGCCCATATGCGTCCGATTTCGTAGCCTTCGTGCAGCCTGGATCGTTGATGACGCCGAGCTTTGCAAAACGTTGGTCGCGCGGAATGCTGGTAATGTAGTCCATCATGTTCACGTCGATGGGTAGCTCAAGAAGGTTGCTCAGCGTCCACAGCCTCTTTTCCGCCAGCCGCCAAAAGCGCGGATTGCCCCGAGCATTTTCCGGGCTTCCGGTTGTGCGCAGGGGATCGCCGCCCGGCCACAGGTACCAGGTGCACGCGCCCTGGAGCTGACTCGGCGTGAGGTAGTAACCATAATGGTTCGGCAACTCGCCAGGGATACCATCACAGTTGCTCGTATAGTTTGCGAAACGCACCTTCGGATCGGGGTAAGCGGGCTTCTGCTGTTGCTTCGAGGGCGGGCAGCCCGCATTCCAAAAACAAACCATCGCCATCAGGCAGGGCGCCAAAAACCGTCCGATTCGATTGAGCTGTTGGTTCATGACTGGCAAGGAGCTTTCTCGATGGAGACGCGGCCCCCATCGCGATCCCCATCGGAAAGATCGCGACGCTACTCGTCAGCCCACCGTGTTTACGATTACATAGTCGGGACCGGGAGGTGGATCCTCGATAGCCAGATTGGATGGTCGGTACGAGCCGTCGTTCTGGTAACGCACGACGACGCTGTTGGAGAGCGATACGTTGTTCGCAATCGTGCGGCTCACAGGGAATCCCCACAATGGGCTCCACGACTCATTGATCTGGTCGAGGGCATACTTTGCGGGCGCAGGATTCGCATATTTGGCTATTGCCGTCGGCGCAAACTGTACGCCCAGCGCAGCCGCTTTACTCATCATCCATGTCAGTGTGATATCTGACAGCGCGGTGCCTGCGTCCTGTGCCGCCGGCGAGGTCCCGCCGCCTACGTCGCTGTGGCATCCGCAGAACCAGACCTGCTCGAGCACCTGTCCCGGGGCTGCGTCCCCGGTCCATAGTGTGGGAGGAAATTCAACGCGTCGTTCGTCGATGGCCAGGGCCTGAATAGCGTTCAACACATCCGGATGAAGGCTGGTATCGAGAAAACCGTAGAGGATAGGGCTCACTCCGCCGATGACTGAGGGGATCCCCAGCGAGCCCACAGTGTCCCACACACCAACCATGGTGATTTTCGCGTTGTACAAGTTGTATTTGCCGAGGCTGGCCAGCAAGGCTTCTCGCTGATCCTTATTCCGATAGGCCTGAAAGGCAGTTTCGACCATAGCGTCATCAAAGTTCGCCGTAGGCAGCCCGCAGATCGCGATCATGCCAGCCAGGCTGCGCGCCGTGTACGCGCCGCGACTGAACCCGAACACAAAAATTTCGTCGTCGGCATCGTAGACCTGAGAGATCTTTGTGTAACCGTCTTTGATTTTCTGGAAGAGGCCGAGCCCAAAGGCGCCGCCGGCCAGCTTCTCAATGGGCGTTCCATCGGCGCCTACGCCGTTGTCGTAAAATGGCATCTGATCGGAGCTCACCACAGTCGCATTGAATATCCTGAGGACGTTTGTGTTGTTGGACGTGCCATCCCATGTGCCGTCGGCACAGAACACGATGCGCTTGCCCATAGGTTATCCTCTTAATGCTCTAATCATTCAAGGAATTATTGGCCGCCGGACGACACCCCAGAATATCGGTGCATTACCAATTCACAGCGTTTGACCGCAGACAACTCTGCCGACTTCCAGCTATCTGCAAATAACCCAAAAGAACAGAGCGTGAAGTATCTTGCATATCCTTCGGTATTGTCAAGTAGTTTCTCGCGGGAACAGATGTGTCCCGTTTGTGCTGCCACGCATCGCGGCTCGGGTTCACGAACGAGTGTCCAGCTTGGCTCTGGAGTCGGTCTAACCATCTCAAAGAACGAGGGGTTGTAATTTGCAAATCGAAACTTGATCATCAAGACCAGAGTTGAGTCGCAGCGTAGCTCGAGGCCTTTGGCGATGGACAATCTTTACGAAGTGATTGTCACGAGGTAGGGAACCAGGGAAGGTACACGGCGCCGGGTCTGGTGTGGTGGCTCATTGGGAACCATCCCGCGGGACCCGGCGGCGGAGTTATTTCACCTGTGTTGCCGTGATTGTGCCGGTGAGGGCATCAACCGATGCGCCTCCCCAATACGTGCACTCCACCCAAATTTCCGTTGGCGCGGTCGTTGTGTAGTATCCATTGAGCGGAAGCGTGACGTATCCACCTTGTTCGGCCGGAATCGTGGCCATAGAATACGGCCCGTATGGCAGTGGGGTGCTGCCGCCGGCCTGATTTGTGGTGTAGCAAAGCACGGGCGTCTGAGACGCGTAGCCGGGCGCCTCGTCGAGGATTTGCTGTCCCACAAGCGAATACGTTCCGGCGTTGGGCAAAATAAGCGCCATGAGGGTTCCGCGGCTCCCTGCCCCAAGTGTTTTGGTGGTGGTTGTCGCGGTCGACGCAAAGGCTTGCGCGGAGGCGGTGTGCGTGGTGGCGGCGATGGTGGCGGCCGCGAAGGCGGCCAGTGCGAAGGTGCGGATGCTGGATTTCATGGCGATTCTCCTTTTTGGATAGCGGCCTTGATGACCGCCTTCACTGATGAGTGCGCGGTGGGCGGGGAAAAGGGGCAAGGGGCTCTGAATTTTTTCCCTGAGGGTGGGTCAATCATGGGAAAGAAAGGGGAAGGGGCCGGACAACCGGCGCCCGGAGTCGGGAGACCGGGGCATTGGCTTTGCAAACAACTCTGGAACAAACCAAATGGGGTGGCCCTGGTTGGAGCCACCCCGCGCGAAAAAAACTACCAGAGCATTGCGGTGATATTTCCCCAGGTTCCCAGGGCAACTGAGCCCGCGGCGCCATAATTGTGGCAGACGACCCAAAGATCCGTCGGCCCCGTGGCTGTGTAAGAACCGTTGAGCGGAATTGTGATTACCCCGCCGACCGTTGCCCAGGCTTGTGGTCCGAAGGGTATCGACGTAGTGCTGCCGTTCACGGTCGAAACCCAGCAATATACTTCTTCCGACGGATTGTTGCCTGTATTGGCGAATGCTTGCTGGCCGCCGATCATATAGGTTCCGGCGTACGGCAGAGCCAAAACCATGACCGATGCGGTCTGGCCGCCATCGATTTGATGGTCGCCGCTGCCATTGCTGGAATAGATCTGCGCGGAGGCGCTGTGCGCGGTGGCGAGGATGGTTGCGGCCGCGAAGGCGGCCAGGACGAAGGTGCGGATGGTGGATTTCATGGCGGTTCTCCTTTTTGGATAGCGGCCCTGAAAGCCGCCTTCACTGATGAGTGCGCGGTGGGCGGGAAAAAGGGACAAAGGGCGGGGATCTTTTTTTGCGAAGTTCGGCGGGGGGTTGAGGAGACGGGTGGGGCTTGGCGTGACCGGGTCTGCGGGGTGGCTCGGTTAAACGGTAGCGACAATTGAGCAAACGCCTGGGTGGGATCTCGAATGCGCCTGCGGGGCGGCTCAACCTGGAGCCACCCCGCGTGACGAGCGACAAAACTACCAGAACATTGCGGTGATATTGCCGTATGTTGCCAGGGCAGCTGCGCCAAAATTGTGGCAGACGACCCAAAGATCCGTCGGCCCTGTGGCGGTGTAAGAACCGTTGAGTGGAAGTGTGATCACCCCGCCGGAAGCAGCAGCCGTTGCCCAGGATGAGGGCCCGTAGGGCACTGAGGCCCCGCCGTTGGCGGTCGAAATCCAGCACGTTACGGTTTCTTCCTGGTTGTTGCCTGCTGTATTGACGATCGTTGTTTGGCCACCAAGCATATAGGTTCCGGCGTACGGTAGAGCCAAAACCATGACCGAAATGTTCCCGCCGCTACCGAGGTTATGGTCGCCGCTTGCATTGCTGGAAAAGACCTGCGCCGAAGCGGGGCTTGTAGAGATGGCAATGGTTGCGGCCGCGAAGGCGGCCAGGACGAAGGTGTGGATGCTGAATTTCATGGCGGTTCTCCTTTTGGGAAGCGGCCTTGATGACCGCCTTCACTGATGAGTGCGCGGTGGGCGCGGGAAAAGGGCAAACAAAAGCGGAGTTTTTTTTTGAGTTCTCGGCGCGGGGTTTGAGGAGGCCCGGTATCGGGGATCTGGTTTCAGCCTCCGGGAGATCTATGCGCTCGAAGCGCAGTGCCCATAAGGGCGATTTAGTCTTCGGGAGATGGTTCGGCCTCGGTGGGCAGCGAGCCGCCGGGGCGCATTTGCCGGAAGAGCCAGATGCGGGCGAGGGACCAGTCGCGCTTGACGGAGCGGGGAGAGACGTCGAGGATTTGAGCGATTTGTTCGACGGAGAGGCCGCCGAAGTAGCGGAGCTCGACGACGCGGGCCTGGCGGGGGTTGTTGGCGGCGAGGCGGGTGAGGGCCTGATCGATGGAGGCGACTTCGTCAAGGCGATCGGGGGAGATGGCCAGGTCGTCGTGCATTTCGACGCGATGCAGGCCACCGGCGCGGCGCTCGGCATTATGCTGGCGAGCATAGTCGACGAGAACCTGGCGCATAACGTGGGCGGCGAGGCCGATGAAATGGGCGCGGCTGCTCCAGTCGATGTCTTCGCCGGCGAGGCGGAGGTAGGCTTCGTTGATGAGCGCGGTGGCCTGGAGTGTGTGGTCGGGGCGCTCGCGGCGCATGTAAGCCTTGGCGAGACGGTGGAGTTCGGAGTAGACGAACGGGAGGAGGCGCTCGGCGGCGGTGGAGTTGCCGTCGTGCATAGCTTTGAGGAGCTGGGTTACTTCTCCTGGCTTTGCGTCCATCGGCCCCCTGCGTGGATGGTACATCGGAGGGCGTTGCCCTTTAGAAAGATGCCCACTAAAGTCACCCGCTAGCTGTGCGCCGGGCCATCCCGTCTAACGGGATGGGTGGTTCGGTTTTTGAGCGTTCCGAAGCACTGTTACGCTCCGAAAACAGGCAAATTACTTCACCTGAGAAAGAGCATTGGCCTGGTCGGCGACCAGCAGAAGTCCCCGGGCTCGAGCGTCGCGTTCGAGGGCGTTCAGCCCGGAAACCGCGGCAGCGGACCCAGACCACAGGTCGATCTCTCCCAGAGCAAGGCGGCCTTGGTATTCAAACGGGAGATAGCCGAACCGGCGCGCGGAAGCGATCATGGATTGAAGTTCCTCGCGAGCTTCGGCCCACTTGCCCAACTTCGCCTTGACGCGGGCGTCTGCCAGAACAGCCTCGAAGTGCGCGCTCGCTACTGTGGTTTTCGCGGAAAGCGCGATGGCCTTCTCTGCCGCGCTCCGCGCCTCCGCCAAACTCCCCAAACCCAACAAGTTCCTCGATAAAAGTGCCTGAGCCCACGCCTCGCCGGAGCCGGTGTCCGATTTTTCCAACACAACCGTTGCCTGCCGCGCCAGCGACACTCCTTCGGTGAAGCGCCTCTCGGCCAAAGCTACCGCGGCCAGCGCGACTCCTAGCTGTGCCGAATAGTCCTCTTTCTTTAGTTCGTTGCACAACGCAAGGGCTTGTTCATATTGTCTGCGCGCGCCTGCCAGGTCGCCCTGGGCCAGCGAGACGTCGCCAAGACCGGAAACTGGATAAGGCTCGCCGACAGTGAAGCTGATCTCGCGAGCCAGGGCCAGAGACTTCTCGTAGTAATCCCTTGCCTCGCCGAGATTGCCCATCTCTACCTGCAGGTCGCCCAGATTACTCAGGTCTGCCGCGGCGCCACGCCGATTGCCAACTTCGTTGAACGCCGCCAGAGATTGTTGGTTCATCTTCAAGGCGCCAGCCAGGTCACCGAGGCCCTCCAGCGCATTCGCGATGTTCCCGTAATCGCTGGCCAGGCCCCCGGGATCGTTGATCCGCCGATCAAAGAGCAAATCCTGGCGGTAATACTTCTCCGCCTCGTGCATGTTTCCCTCACTGTAGGAGACATTGCCGATGCGCTCGACCGCAGCGCGGATTCCGCGCTCAGCCCCGATCTGCTGAAAGACCGGAAGCGCCTGTTCGAACTGCTTCCGAGCACCAACAAAATCACCTTTATCGAAGAGCACATCGCCTACGTTCAGCAAAGTAACCGCGGCGCCGCGCCGATCTCCCGCGGCGACAAAGAGGTCTTCGGCATGTTGAGAACGGTCGATTGATTTCTGCGTTTGGCCCATGCGCTCCCATGCGTTGGCTTCAAGCTGCAGGGCGTGGGCCTCCAGCAGCTTCGCGCCGATCGCACGGCCTCGGTCAGCCGCTTGTTCGGCGACCGATTGCTGCTGAGGGAAGTCGCTCAGAGACGACGCGATGCCAGCCTGGGCCAAATCAATGCTGGTTGCGTCGGCTTCCGACACGGGTAATTTACGAAGCTGCGCGAGCGTCTTTTCCGCGTCAACCGCGTGACCTGCGGCAATCTGGGTGCGAATGAGGGCCAAACCATAATCGACGTTGTCGGGAAAGAATTCCCACAAAGAACGATAGCTCTCGACTGCTTGCGCGGTTTCCGACGAAAGCTCATGCGCTCGCGCCTCAATCAGCAAGCGCTCTTCGCGCGAAGTCCGGCCGGAAAGCGCGAGGGCACGCTGGGCCTGTTGTTTCGCTCGGTCTTCGTAGCCAAGTGTCGACCAGGCCGCGGCTAATGCCGAGTACGTCGAGACATGGTCAGGATCAAGTGTTGCCGCCTTCTGCAGGAGGTCTACAGCGGAGAGGGCATCGAAGACACGCAACCTTTGTAAGCCTTCTGCATAAAGGCGGGCGGCTTCGGGATTGGAAGGCAGTGCGCCGGTCACCAACGTGGACTGCGCGCCGGAAAGAGGGCCAAGATCCAGCTTCGCGCGCAGTTCGGCGCCCGCTCTGCTCACCAACTGATCGATGTCGGATTCGTTGCCCTTCTCGGAGATCGAGGCCAGCGTCTCCCCCGCCGCTGTATCCTGGAGCCTCAGATCCAGCCGGAGCTGCCCATCGCCCAGCGGAACGTACGAGCCCAGCACGACATCGTCGCTGCCTAGATTCTGCCGGATGCGATGCAGAGTGTCGCGGCCATAGCTGTCCGCATCTTTGAGCGCGAGGTTGAGCTTCATTTCCGCGATGCTTTCGCCGGGAATGGTGCGCAACTGGTCGCCCTGGCCCAGTTCGGTGGTGAGCATCTCGGAAAGCGCCGTCGAGAGCCACGACTGGTCAGGCTTGCCGGAAAGATTCTGGAAGCCCAATACGGCAATCGTTCGGCGCCGATTAACCTGTGAGGAAACGGCTTCCTGAGGTTTGCGCCCGTGGAAGAATACGGCCGCGGCGCAAATCAGCAAAAGAACCAGCCCCATGAGGGAGGCAAACCAGAGCGGCTTTTGCCAGGCACTCTGTCTGGAAAAAGACGCGGGAGCGGCGGTGGGATTCCGTTGCAGGCGCTGCAGGTCCGCCCGCAAGTCGGATGCGTGCTGATACCGCAGCTCGCGGTCCTTCTCGAGGGCTTTGCCGATAATTCCATCTAAGCCGGGCGGCAGATGGGTGTTGGTGCGCGTGGCGGGAACCGGCTGACGGTTGAGGATGCCGTCGAAGATGGTCGCGGCGCTATTGCCGCGAAAAGGCGCGAGGCCGGTCGCCATTTCATAGAGCACCGCTCCAAAAGAGAACAAATCTGTACGGCAATCCAGTGGTTTTGCCGTAGCCTGCTCTGGAGACATGTAAGCGATGGTGCCGAGCATGGACCCCGGAGCGGTGAGCTCCATCATGTCATCCTTGCCGGCCGCAGCTTCGGTATATGCCGTCTGGCCGGCGGCAACTCTGCCGGCCAGTTTGGCTAAACCGAAGTCGACAATCTTGGCGTGTCCCCGGCTGGCAACAAGGATGTTCGCCGGTTTGATGTCGCGATGAATGATGCCCCTTGTGTGGGCCGCATCGAGCGCGTCGGCGATCTCGATCGCCAATTGGAGCAGAATCTGGATTTCCAGCGGATGGCCGGCGATGCGATGTTTCAGGGTCAGGCCATCAATAAACTCCATGGCGATAAAGGATGTGTCGCCCCACCTTCCGATCTCGTAAATGGTGCAGATATTCGGATGGTTGAGAGCGGAGGCCGCGCGGGCTTCGCGGCGAAGGCGTTCCAGAGCCTGCGGGTCTTGCGCGACTGCATCAGGCAGGAACTTCAATGCGACCAAGCGGGCAAGTTCCGTGTCCCTCGCCTTATAAATCACGCCCATTCCCCCCGACCCGAGAGGCGCGACTATGGAGTAGCGACTAACCATCGTCCCGGGAGGAAGGTGGCCGCTTTTTGCGGAGCCACTGGCTGTTTGCGAGCTATCAATGGGCGCAAGCAGCGGCACGGCCAGGAAACTGCCGGCGCGATCGTTCTCCTGCAGCAGCTCCTCTACTAACTTACGGAGCGCGGGCGCATTCTGGCACGCTTGATCCAGAAAGGCGGCGCGGCTCTCGGGCGCCAAATCCAGAGCGACTCCGAACAATTCCTCTGCGGATTGATCCCATTTATCCATCGTTCGGGGAAAGTCTACACGTGGCTTACTGGCGTGTTCCCGGCCACACGCACTCCCCCAGGATACCTCATTCACCAGCCCGCTCTGACCCACCATACACGGCAAGGCGGCGGCTTCCACTCTCCGACGCCCTGTCGAGCAAACCGAGGTTTACCTGAGCGCCGGAGCGATCCCTGCTGACGGGGATGGATGCTTCGCTGATAAGGTGAAATTCCTCGCGATCGGGCAGCCGTAGCGCCGTCAGAACTCCCAACATCACTGGCCGGGTGAAGTTAATTCGACCACCGCTCTCGGGTAGTCGCTGGCGAGCCCTGATTGCGTGGAGCAGTGATCCTCAGATTTCTTCGTGACTGTTATTGCGAAGTTCGCGAGCAAAGTCCTGCTTTGAGGTGAAGAGAAGCACCAGCAGCGGCATGACAAACAGGATCGCGAAGACGGTGGTGACCATGCCTCCCACCACCACGCGCGCCAGCGGCTGCTGCGCCTGTGCGCCGATGCTGGATGCCACGGCGGCGGGAAGTAGTCCGATACCGGCCGCCATGCAGGCCATCGCGACGGGGCGCATCTCGTCGAGACAGCCTTTTTCGAGGCCGCGCTCGATCCCCTCTTCGCGCTGGGCGCGGCGGATGCCGGAGAGAAAGACGACCGCTCCCAGGGTGGCGACGCCGGTCAGCGAAGTGAATCCAACGGCCGCAGAGATGCTGAAGGCGGTTCGTGTGAGAAAAAGTGAAAGGATGCCGCCGACTGCGGCGAAGGGCAGCGTCGCGATCACGATGAACGCGTCGCGCCAGGTGCGGAACTGGATGTAAAGCAGCACCATGATGACGGCGAGGCTGACGGGGATGATGATGGCGAGGCGGCGTTGCTCTTTTTTGAGGCTGTCGAACTCGCCCGCCCATGTGTATTCGTAGCCTGTAGGCAGCTTGACCTGATCCGCCATGCGGGCCTGCAGATCCTGGATGGCGCTGGCAAGGTCGCGGCCCCGCACGCTGAACTTTATGGGAATGTAGCGGCGGCCCGCCTCGTGGTAAATCATGAAGGCGCCGTTGCGGATGGTAACGTCGGCCACCATGCCGAGCTGCACCTGATTGCCATCGGGCGTGGGCAGGAGGATGCGGGCAATCTCGTCCGGCGTGCTGCGGAAATTCGGGCTATAGCGAACGGCAAAGTCGAAGCGGCGGTCATTGTCGATGATTTGCGTGACCGGCGCGCCGCCGACGGCGGCCTGCACCACGTTGTTGATGTCCTGGGGCTGAAGGCCGTAGCGCGCTGCCTTGGTGCGGTCGATGGAGACCAGCAGGCTCGGCTGACCGGTGACGTCGAAGACGCCCACGTCGGTAATGCCGGGGACCTTTTGCATGATTCCGGAGATCTGTCCGGCAATGCGCGTGAGCTGATCGAAGTCATTGCCGAAGAGCTTGAGCGAGTTTTCCCCCTTGACGCCGGACATTGCCTCTTCCACGTTGTCCTGGATGTTCTGAGAGAAATTGAAATCGACTCCGGGGAATTGCTCGAAGCTGTGGCTGATGGCGGCGATCAGGTCGTCTTTTTTGGCATGGAACTCGGGCCGCCACTGTCCGACCGGCTTGAGGTCGGCGAGAAATTCGATGTTATTAAAGGTGCTCACGTCGGTGCCATCGTCGGGACGGCCCATCTGCGAGACAACCTGGGTGACTTCGGGATAAGCGCGGAGGATGGCGCGAATGTCGTCGGCCATTTTTTCGGAGGACTGAAAGGAAATGTCCTGCTGCATGTCGGCGCGAATCCAGAGATTGCCTTCCTCGAGCGCCGGCATAAATTCGCCGCCGACAAAGTGGAAGAGGACGGCGGCGCAGCTCAGTGCCAGAAAAGCGATGATCCAGGTTATAACTTTGAAGCGAAGAGCACGGTTAAGGCCGCGGTCGTAGTGGCGGCGAAAAAAGCCGCTGAGCCAGGTCTCTTTGGCGTCTCCTTTGATGTTTTTGGGGACGGCGAGGGAGGCGAGAACGGGAGCGAAGACGAGGGCGAAAAGCAGAGCGCCGGTGAGGGCGAATCCATAGGTAACGGACATGGGCGCGAAGATTTTGCCGGGCACGCCCTGCATCGTGAAGAGCGGGATGAAGGCGACGAGGATGATAAGTGTGGCGAACAGAACGGGCGTTGCAGCGTCGCCAACGCCAGCCAGGATGAGATCGAAAATTTCTTCGCCTTCGATGCGCCGGGTGACTTTGCGGTAGACGCTTTCGAGGACCACGATAGACGCGTCGACGAGGATGCCGAAATCGATGGCGCCGATGGAGATAAGGTTCGCCGACTGATTGGTAAGGACCATTAGGCTGAATGCGAACAGCACCGCAAACGGAATGGTGATGGCGGCAATGAGGGTGATGCGCCAGTCGCCCAGCATGCTGAGCAGCACGAGGGTGACCAGGGTGAGCCCCAGGATCACGATGTGACGCACGGTTGAGGTGGTGATGTTGATGAGATGGGTGCGGTCGTAGATGGTGCTGATGCGCATGCCCGGCGGCAGGAGATTGCCGTGGTTGAGGCGGTCGATTTTTTCACGAAGGGCAGCGAGCGCGGGCAGGGATTTTGCGCCTTTTTGGAGAAGCACGATGGCCTGAACGATGTCGGAATCGTCATGATGGTCGAAGTCGCTGCGCCCCACTTTGCCGAGGCGCGGCTGATGGCCCTCGCGGACGTCGGAGACGTCGCGCAGCAGAACCGGTACGCCGTTGTGCTCCGCAACGACGATATTGCGCATGTCGTCGAGCGAATGCAGGAGACCGATGCCGCGGACGTTAACGCTCTGGCTGCCGATGGTGAGATAGTTGCCACCGGCGTTTGCGTTGCTGTTGGTGATGGCGTTGACCACCTGGGTCATGGTGATGCCGTAGGTGAGTAGTTTGTTGGGATCGATTTCGGCCTGATACTGGCGGGTGGTTCCACCGAAGGTAGCGACGTCGATGATGCCTGGGACCTGCTTGATTTCGCGGAGAAGGAGCCAGTCCTGGGTGGCTTTGAGTTCATTCAGTGAGTAGCCTGGGCCGGTGAGCTGGTAGCGGTAGATTTCGCCAACTGGGGATTCCGGCGAGAGCTGCGGCTGCAGGTTGTTGGGCAGGGTGACCTGCTGCAGGCGATTGAGAGCCTCCTGGCGATCAATGAAGTAGTCGCTGTCGAACATGAAATACATCTTCACGTCGCTCAGCCCGAAGATGCTGATGGAACGGATCTGGTCGAGTTCCGGCGTCCCGTAGAGTCCCGTCTCCATGGGAATGGTGACCTGCTGTTCCATCTCTTCCGCGGACCAGGAGGGATTCTGCGTGATGAACTCGACCATGGGCGGCGAGGGGTCGGGGTAGGCTTCGATGTCGAGTTGCAGAAACGCGTACGCGCCGATGCCGAGCATCGCGAGAAAAACGATGAGGACCACGTTACGGTAGCGGAGCAGGACGCGGATGAGAGACTGCATGGTTACTGCGCCTCTTGCGCACGCAGAAGCTCTGCGCCGCTGCTGACGACTTTGTCTCCGTCATTCAGGCCCTGAGCGATCTCGTCGTTGTCGGCGTGCGTTTCGCCCAGTGTGACGGAGCGGCGTTCGTATTTGCCGGGCGCCGTCTCAACGAAAACGAAGACTTCACGCCCGTTCTGGATGACGGCGGTCGCGGGGACGACGATGATGTTGCGCTGTCGGCCGGTCACCGCCATGTTCGCGTACATTTGCGGCTTGAGCCGATGGCCAGGATTGGGAAGCACAACGCGCACTTTCAGGGTGAGCGATACCGGGTCGACCGCATCGGAGATGTTGTCGATGGGGCCGTGGAGCGTGAGCCCCGGATAGCCGTTGACGGCGATGTCCGTCGGTTCCCCGGCGTGGATCGATCCCACATCGCGGGGAAAGATGTCGCCCACCACCCAGATGGAGTCGATGTTGGCGATGGTGGCGATGGCCGTTGCGTTGTCCAGGGAGCGCTGCAGTTCGCCGGGGCCGGTCCCTACGTCGAGCACCACGCCGGAGATAGGCGCGAGGATGGGGACCACGTCCGAAGTGTCGTTTTCACTGAAGCCCAGCAGGTGCAGTGCCTGGCGGGCGCGCTCCAGTTCGGAGTGGTCGGAGTCGTCGAGAGCCTTGAGGTCGTCGTAGTCCTTCTGCGCCAACACATCGTGCTGCAGCAACTCTTTGGCGCGGTTGAGCTGCAGATCGGCGCGGGCGGCTTCAATTCTTGCCTTCTCGAAATCGGAGCGGGCCTGGGCGGCGTCGCTGCTTTGCAAGGTGCCAATGCTCTGACCCTTGCGGACTTCCTGGCCGGGAAGGATTCTGAGCGAAAGCACGCGGCCACTGATGAGCGGATAAATGTGCACCATGTCGGTGGGGTTTGCCTGAATTCGCGCGGCGAGGACCATCTGGCTTGCGACGGGCTGGGGATGGACGGTGACGGTTTCGACGACCTGCTCCTTCGGCGTGGGCGTTGGCGGCGGAGTTTCGTCACGATGGCACGCCAGGGTGACGAGCAGAACGGGTGCGGCGGTAAGAAGAACAGCGAATGAGGAGAGCTTGTGCCGTTTCATGGGACGATCTCCGTGGCGGCGGCGAAGCTCAGCTGGTGAAGGCTGAGCCAGACCTGCTGATTGGCGGTAAGCGCGTCGAGATTGACCTGGCGGTAGTCGCGCAGCGCATCGAGATAGTCGAGCAGCGTGGAGCCGCCGTTGCGATAGCTGAATTCAATGTTGTCGCGCACGCGCTGGGCTTCATCGGTGTAGTGGCTGTTGTAGCGTTTCGCGAGGTCGATCGCGGCATCGTAAGCGGCCCAGGCCTGATCCACGTCGTTGAACACCTGGTTGCGCGCGGCGATTTCCGCAAAGCGCGAAGACTGCGCCTCGAAACGAGTCCGCTCCTTTTCGCCCTGATTGCGGTCAAAGATGCGCAGGGGAATGGAAATCTGGAAACCGGCGCTGTTGTAGGTTGCAGTGCGCTCGTACTCACCACCGATGGTGGGATCGGTGGCGCCCTCGGCATCGGCGAGCTTCACATTTGCGTCCGCCACAGTTACAGATTGGCGGGCGGCCAGATAATCGGGGCGCGCAGCCAGCGCATCCTGTTCCACCTGCGCCAGGGTGATGGTGAGATCGGGCGGAATGGTATTGCCGGTGATGTCGAAGGCCGGAGTGGGTCTTTCCACTCCCATGAGCAGCTGCAGGGAATCGCTGGCCTGGATGAGGTCGAGCTTTGCGTTGTCGTAATCGGATTCAAATTCGGCGAGCTGCAGATCGATGCGCTCGAAGTCAGTCTTGCTGATGTCGCCGGCATTGAGGCGTACCCGGCTCAGGTCAACAGTTTTGTTGTAGCTGTCGAGGTTATCCTGCGCAATGTGCAGCGCCTCTTTGGCGATGAGCATATTGGTGAATGCATTCTTGATCTGCAGTACGGTCTGGCGCACCTGATCGTTATACTGGCTGCGCGTTACGCCGGTAGTGGCGCGCGCTGAGTCGAGGCGCCAGCGGCGCTTTTGTCCGCGCTCAAACAGGCGGGTGACATTAGCCGCGTAGGAGTAGGGGCTGGCCGGGTTGCTGGACGGCAGAGTAATGTCGGCGCCGGAGATGGTGAAGCTGGGATTCTGCCGCAGGCCGGCGGTGATTTCCGCTGCTTTGGTGGCGTCGACGTGCTGCTCGGCGGAAAGCAGCGACGGATTCTTTGTGCGAGCGACATCGAGCACCTGCGCCAGGGTCAGCGGAGCCGATGTGGAGGCGGGTGGGGGCGCAGGAACGGATGTTTGCGAGCGCGCCGCGGCAGTTGCGAGGCACAGGACCAGAATTAACCCTGATCCTGAAAGCCGTAGGTTCTTGGCCAGTCCGACGAATTGCACGCAGACCGACAGCAGCAGGGACTTTGCCCGGCAACTCCAGCAGCGAGCGAACCATGCTGTGCCGAGCGCAATGGTCACCGTCACGCACAACAGGTTGAAGAGGATTTCCACAATGCGAGGGTCGATTATACCCAATTGTCCGGCGGAACTCAGGGAACAAGCGTTCAAAGCTGGAAGTTCTCTCCAGTCGCTTAAGAACCCGCAATCGCCCGCTGAGCGAGGTGTTCCATGGCACCAACCGCAGTTCTTTGTTTCCGGTGTTATAGTCGGGGTCGCGCGCTTGCGAGAGAACATTTTGCGTCTTTCGTTTTTCTTCGTTGATGCGGGCAACGGATTCTGACCGCCGACGCGAGATCGCGAGAGAGACGCAACGGAGTCGAGGCGCTGCCACTACGCAAAAGAAAATGATCCGGGGACCGGCTCTCGACCTGTAAGCGAGCGCCCGGCGTTATGCCGTGGGCCCGGAGCCGCTTCAACAGCGGAGCATCCCGATCCGAGACGCTCTCGACAATATAGGCCCCGTCCTCATTAAGGTCGGTTAATGGCTTCGAAATCTGCATTGGCATTTTTCCATCCATTGCCGGAATGCAATGCCCGTGGGGATCGAATTTCGGGTGCCCCAGTTTCGTGGCGATGCGCTCCTCGAATCGTTCCGAGATGAAGTGTTCAAGCCGCTCTGCCTCCTGATGAACCTCGTCGATCGGGTAATCCAGCACCTCATAAAGAAATGTCTCGATCAGTCGATGGTGGCGCAGGATCTCCAACGCACGGCGCTCGCCTGCAGGGGACAGGAGGACCCCGCGATGTCTTTCATACTCGACAAAGGGAGACGGGGAAGACGCAAGTTTCTGCAGCATATTGGTGACCGAAGCCGG
>Ga0181520_10002335_pt1 | contig 35555 bp, 29 predicted proteins | sample PEATcosm2014_Bin_29_FD_132451 | JGI IMG/M metagenome (GOLD analysis project Ga0181520, IMG submission 132451) | Peatland microbial communities from MTU Mesocosm Facility, Houghton, MI, USA - PEATcosm2014_Bin02_30_metaG | ecosystem: Environmental > Terrestrial > Soil > Wetlands > Peat | place...
CCGGCCAGCAGGCCTTTGCGCAGCTCGAACTCCCAGTTCTGGCCGTTGGCACGGCTGAAGGCCCAATCGAGATCGATGCCGTTGGCGATGACGGGCATTGCCGCGATGCCGTAGCGCGCCGACCAGATACGGTCGTCGTATTCAAGCACTCCGCCAACCGTGTAACCGCGCGTGTCCGCGGCGTAGTCCCATGCGCCGTTGTTGTCGATGGTCCAGTTGGTGAATTGCAGATGGCTGTCCGTGCCAACGGCATTCAAATCGAAAATATCCGGAAGACTCATCTTCCCCACGCGAATATCGAACCGGCGTAAGGGCACCTTGGTCGCCAGCGCGAATGGCCCGCGTTCCTGGTCTACCATCTCGTCCGTCAGGCCCACGATCTGGTGAATCTCGCCGCGGGAGAGATACGGCAGGGTGCTCAGCGTGGGATTGCGCACCACGTCGAGATCCGTTTCGCCGGCCAGGCCCAGCGCCTGCGAGATACCGCGTCCGCCGGCATTTTCAAGGTCCACAATCAGGTCGGTGTTGTAGCGAGTGTTGGGGCGCAGTTGATAACCGAAATAAAGCGTTCCGACTTCCGACGCTTTGGTCTCGAATGTGTCCCGGAGACTGTTAGTGCCCTCGTACGGCGAGTGAAAATGACCGTGCATTTGAAAAATGCTGTTGGCCTGCCCGGAAACCCAGTAGCGGCCGCTCTCCGAGTGCGGAGCCAAGGTCAACATCGGACCGGCCGGCGCAAGATCTTGCGTGGCAGGAGACTGCGGATTGGGGGCGGGGGAAAGCTGAGCGTGCGCCCGCGTGCCGGCGAAGCCCGAAGTGAGAACCCAGGCACAGGCCAGGCCGGCGAGGAGTTTGACGAGCGAATTGGGAGAGCGGCTGGGCATAGAATGAGGGAGGAATCTATACCCCCACTCGGTTAATACCATACCGGGGGTGGGTATTGTCAAGAAAGGGAGGCAAACCATGTCGCACCAGGAGCGGGAGAAGCTGAAACTGCTGCAACGGCTGAGGAAAGTGCGCGGGCAACTGGACGCGGTGGAGCGTTCGCTGGCCGCCGATGAGGATTGCGGCGGGCAACTGATGCTGCTGGCGGCGGTGCGCGGCGGCGTGAACTCGCTGATGGGCGAGGTGCTGGAGACTCATATTCGTTTTCACCTCGCGGATGGCGCCAAGGAGCAAATTGCACCTGAGCTGGCCGAGGACCTGATCGACCTGGTGCATGCCTATCTGAAATGAGGTTATTGGAAAGCGCCGTCTGCCGATGAGCAATAAAGGCCGCTCTCCTCTACGCCGCAGCCCGGCTCCTACTCATCTTAGCCGTGGGAGCGACGGTGAAATGTTAAGGCCAAGTTGATTTGAGGGGGGAAATGCCGTGCTTTCCCGTCCTGACACGACATCCGCCGCTCAGCGGCGCTATTGGTAGTTGCCGATCAGAACGAACGGCGCCCAGTAGAACGGATGAGAATAGCCGGTTTCAGGCGCCGACGCCGCCGGTCCTCCGACAGTCTCAAAGCCGCGCTGGCTGCGCCCATCGGGAGATGCGGCCGGCCCCTTGAGCAGCGCCAACTGCGCCTGGCGCAAGGCCTCCGCTTTGCCGCTGGACGGATCTTTGAGCCATCTGGAATAGAAATCGCTCATCAGGCGGCTGGTGCTGGCGTCGTTCACATCCCACAGTGTGGCCAGCACTGCTTCGGCATCCTTTTGCTGCGCGATCATGCCCAGGCTGTCCATCTCCGTACCGTCCCTGGTTTTGTAGTCCTTGGCGGTGCTGCAGGCAGAGAGAGTGAGCAGACGGGTTCCGTGAAACGCGACCGTGGAGTGCTCCATCTCAGAGAGATTCCACTCGTATCCTTTCGCATCTCCGATCGATTCTCCGCCAAGCATAAGAAACGGTTCGTCGCCGCTGCCGGTCTCTACAACGAAATGGCTGGCGATATGAACCACCGGGAAGCTTTTTCCTTCGCCAAGCTCGGCCTTTAGCGCGACTAACGTGAACCGATCGTCGGGCAGCAGCTTGCCTTCCATCGGTCCATGCGACTCAGGCACGGCGGGATCGCGAACCACGGAATCCAGCTCCGGCAGAACGCCGGGCAGCGGCGGCAAGCCGCCATAACTCTTTGACAATCCCATGGCCAGCACGCTGGGCGCGCTTCCCTTCGCGAGCGGCGAGTCGGTCATGTGGCCATAGCTCTCGGGAGTGAAAAGCACGTTTCTGAACCGCTCGAGCATGTACCGGTGACCATCGTAGAGCGCGGCCATGGGCAGGTAGCGCAGCGCATCATCGAGAGACCAGAGCAGTGTGGGAACGTCGCCCCGCGCACCGGGCTTCGCTTCGAGCGCTTTCAATTCACCTTCCATGGGAGCCACGACCATTGCATACAACTGAGCCAATCCGGGCTTGGGATCGGCATTGCGCGCGGCCATGGTTTCAAGCACCTCAAACACTTTGCCGCGCAACTCGGCAGGCGTGGCCTTCAATTCGAACTTCTTTCGCGTAGTCGCGGTCACCACGATCGCGTAGACATGGTCCTCGCCCAGCAAAATGCGAATGCCCAATACGCGCGGTCCCAGTTTCGCCAGCGTGTTTTCGAGATAGCTCTGCCGGGAGTCCTCGCCGGCTGAATCTTCACTCGGATTGCCGGCCGGCTTGCGCTCCAGTTCGGCGCAGACCGTGTTGGTGAAGTAGTTCGCAATTTCGCCGATTCCCTGCTGCAGGCTCGCGGCGAGTTTTTTAAGTTGCGCTTCATCGTCAGTGGTGCGCGCAGCTTTGGCCTTCAGGGCCGCGTATTGGAGGCTCATGTCTTCAAGCGCGAGTGTCTTCTGCTGCTGGGAGTCCAATTCGGTTTGCGCCTCTTGTTGCGCGGCACTGAGCTTAAGGGGTTCAACCTTGGCTTCCGCATTCTCACTGGCGCCGCGAACGACATCCTTCAGCTCTTGCTCCTTCAGCAGATCGAGAACCTGCTCCGCCTCGCCGAGCCTGCCGGTCTGGACCAGCAGTTCGGCCAGAATGCGATAGGTTGAAGCTCTCGATTGCGCAAATCCTGCCTGCAGGTCTTTATCGAGACCGGAGATATTCTTGCGAATCTGCTGATAGCTGTTCACCGCATCCAGTCCGAAAAAGATGGCAACCTCGGGACGATTCTGCTTCTGGAAGCCGACCATCATGGCGGTGTCGATTCCGCCCTGCATATCGGGATCGCCCGCTGCTTTTGCCATGGTGAGAGCGGCCAGCGAGTAAGGAAATGCTGTCTGCGGTTGGCCGAGCTTTGCATAGGCCATGCCGATCAGGCCCAGGGCCATGGCCTCGCCGCGGCTCTCCTTCACTTCGCGCCACACTGGCAGAGACTGGAGCTCGATCTCCAGCGATTTGTCCGGCTGTCCCATGTCGAGATAGGCCCGCCCCAGGTTGCTCATGGTCATGGCTTCTCCGCGGCGGTTGCCCACTTCGCGCCAGATGGCCAATGACTGGTTCAAGAAATCCAGCGCCTGCTGGGGCTGGCCCAGGTCGTCATGCGCCCTGCCGATGTCGTTCAGGTCGAGGGCCTCGCCGTTGCGGTTTCCCGATTCGCGCCAGACCGGCAATGCCCGATTGAAGTAATCCAGCGCCGTCTGTTTCTGGCCCAGATCGGAATAGACCCTTCCCAGATCGTCGAGAGAGCTTGCCTGGCCCTGAAGATTGCCAATCTCTTTCCAGATCGAGAGCGCCTGGTTGTAGGATTCCAGCGTCTTTGCCTTCTGGCCCAGATCGGAATAGGTTCTGCCCATGTTATTCAGGCTCAGCGCCTCGCCGGCGCGCTCGCCGGTTTCACGCCATATGGCCAAAGCCTGGTTGAGGGCGTCAAGCGATTTCTGGCCCTGGCTCATATCGGAGTAGACCTTGCCGATCATGTCGAGTGCTTGGGCTTCGCCATTGCGATTGGCCGCCTGACGCCAGATCGGCAACGCCTGGTTGAGGACTTCGAGGGCTTTGTCCTCCTGCGCCAGGTTGGAGTACGAACGGCCCATGTTGGTAAGCGCGAGTGCTTCGCCCGCATGGCTGCCCAACTGGCGCCAAATCGCCAGCGTCTGGGTAAAAAGGTCCAGCGCCTTCGGCTCGTCGCCCATGTCGGAATAGATTCTGCCAATGATGCCCTGCGTGATCGCCTGGCCCACCTGGCTGTTTCCTAACTTTTCCATCCGTAGCGCCTGGTTGCAGTCATCGAGCGCCTTTTGCATATTTCCGGCTTGCCGGTACAAGGAGCCGAGCGTATTCAACTCGGTGACTTCACTTCGGTACTGCTTTGCCTTGGCCGCATCGGCGAGCTGCTGCTCGTGCTGGGCGATCTGATCTTTCAGCGGAGCGGTTTGCGAATTGGCCTGCGGAGTTGCCTGGGCGCGGGCAAATGAGGAGGGAAGTTCGAGAAGAGCGCACACTGTTGCCGGTAACAGCCAGATACTCAAATAAGCGACAACTCGCGTTCTCTGGATAAGGTTCATCTCGCCCCCTGAGGGACCGTCCTGCCCATGCTATACCTCGGCTTGGCTCCGAAAAGGTTGAAGCTTTACAGGCCCTGCGAAAAAGGGCCTGATTCTGGCTAGAAATCGTGAAAAGCATACCTCAAGGCCTAAAGGCCTCATTGCTTTCATGCCCATTACACCGGGGATAAATCCCCGGCCTACCGCCCGGATGAGTTTTTTCGCGGTCTGTTTATCTTGCTTGGGTGAAAACGATTCGCCGGCGCTTTACTGCACGATCTTCGCCGGCTCGGCCCCGGCCACTCCCAGGGCGAAATCCGCATCCGCCGAGCTCTTGCTCATCACCGGATGCTGGTGCGAGCCATCCGAGGAGACGCGCGCCGAGACCTGCTGCGCCACCGCGTCGAACAACTGGCTCAACAGAGTTTGGCCGTTGCCGGTCTTCAGCGCCTGGAGCAGAAAATACGTGAAGTATCCATGCTTCAGCGCAGGGCTCTCAAGGGACTCTTCATCCACGCGGCTCGCCGACATCACAATCCGCCCCGTGCCTTCGGTCATCCGATCCAGCATTTGACTGGATGGACCTTTGTTGGCCAACGCGGCCACCGCGCCCTGCATCGAACCGCCGCTGTAGCAGGTATCCAGAATCACCGCCGTACGCAAGGCCTTCATGCGCGTCGCCACTGCGTTGGCCAGCTCCACCATGGGATACGCAGTGGCAAACATGGCATCCTCGTCGAAACTGCCGGCTTTGTCGACTTCGGTGTCGTAGGTGACCAGGTAATTTGCGCCCCCCGCTGTGTCCATGGTGCGCGGCGTGCCGTGTGTCGCCACATAAATCACCACCAGATCGTTGGTTCCCGCGTGACGCGCGATCCAGTTCAGGCCTTCCTTGATGTTCCTGGTGGTCGCCTGCTCATCGGTGAGCACATGGACGTGGCTCGAGGGAAATCGTCCGATGGCCGGATCGGTCAGTTCCGCGGCAAAGGAACTTGCGTCCGCAGTGGTAAAGTTCAGGCGCGGAATGCTGCTGTCGGTGAATCGACCGATGCCTATGACAAGCGCCCATTTCTGCGCGACCGGCCCGGGAGACTCCGCGGGTCCCGAAGCTGTCGAACCGGGCGTTTTCGCCGGAGCTGCTTCCACGGCGAATCCGCGCCCTGCGGGCGTGGCCAGCACCAGTGGATTCAAGCCCTGCTGCAGCGCTTCCGAGCCGTTGAACCGCGCCTTATCCATTGAGTATTTGGCCAGCGCATCGTGGCCGAGCCGCTGTTCCACCAGGCTGCGGTAGTACCATGCATCGCCCAGTTCGCTGCACTCTGAAACGGCATGCTTGAGCAGTTGCAAGGCATCTTCGAACGCGCCGTTATTGCTTTGCGGAGAGATTCGTTCCAGCGCCTGAACCACAAGGTCTTTGCCCGCGCCGCATTGGTCGTCCTGGCCCCATGCGGACGTGCAGATTGCCGGCAGAGCGGCCAGCAGTACCAGCCACGCAAACCGAATGATGCGACTGCTTGTCATTTCGGCGACGTGCTCCCTCCGGCCCGGTGTGTTGTTGCAGAATGCGCCGAGTGCGCCGGACGCCCTTGTTCTTCAAGCTGTTTGTAATGCGCGATTGCTTCTTCGATGCGCCGTTGCGGCTCAAGAAAATAATGCTCTCCCGGTCTGGAATCGATGGCTTTGCCGTAATCGATCGCGGCTTCATCCAGGTATTTCATAGCCGCTTTTGGATCTTCGGCCTTGTAGGCCAAAGCCTCATAGGCCACGCCGGTGTTGTAAAGCCGGTATGCATCCTCAGTCGGCTTCGGATCGGGGGTTGCGGTTTCGAATGTCTCCAGAGCGCGCTCCCATAGGCCGGCGATTGCCTGCTTGTCACCCTCGTCGAGCGCACCCCTTTGTTTGGCGAGATACACTTCGACGGTTTCACTTGTGTTCACAATGTGCGCGGCAATCTTCTCCACAGCGCGGTTGATGAGCAGCGCGCGCAGCTCGGCGTCGGTGGGGGGATTAAGATCTTCGCTTGCGGCTCCGCCCGTCACCCTCTTCCAGGCGCTGGTTACCGTCCCTTTCACGCCCTCTGAAACTGAGTTTCCGGAGCTGTCGAACTCGCGGTCATACTTTGCCGTTACATTGTCGGACGACAACTGCGCTCCGCCCGCGCTCCTGGTTTGGAAAGCAATACTCAGCGAGCCGGTCACGCGGAGGTAACTCTGAGTCTTGGCTGCGTTCTTGCCTACCGCCAGCGATGGGCGGGTGGTCGCAGTGGGTTGAGGATGGGAGAAATCGGTAATCCGGCAAGTGACGATGGCCGAAGGCGCGTGTTCATCGATGCGAAGCCGGGGATCGTCCTTGGTGATTTCCGCCTCCAGCATCGACTGTAAATCGCGCGCCAGCTCGGATTGATCGTTGCGTCCGGTCACCCTGACGGCGATGCTGTCTCCCGGCAGGTGCACAAGCGCCGGCAATTTGCGCAGCAGGGTCACTTTATCCTTGGCGGTCCCAAAGCTCTGTGCGCGAACGGCTGCAGTCGCCAGCAGCCAGATAGCCACGCATGCGGCAACGTGCAGCAGGGCGATCGCATGAACATGGTTGGAGCCCGATGACGGGTCTCGCCGCGGCCCTCCGGGACGCGAGACTATGCATTGGCCGCTAACCCAGGGTTCTGTCCGCCGAGGCGGGCTCCACCCTGGGCTATTTTCGGCCCTCCCTATGGGAGGGAGTTCGCAGGTTCGACTGCCAGGAGCGAGACCGGGAATCGGTTGAGCATACAAAATCCATTTATGCGGTTGCCCTGCAAAGTGCAGCCTCACTTCCCGATTCATCGTGCCCCCTTTGATGCCTTCGATAAATTTCTGCGTTGCCGGCCGGTCTCACATGTTCGCCGCTCAAGAGATGAGTCAGGAGTTACTCCGTAGTCTTCTTTTCGCTTGAAGCGGTCTTTTCTGAACCGCTCTTTTCTGAACTGCCTTTTCCTGAACTGCCCTTTCCGGAGCCGCTCTTTTTCGAGCCGCTGCCTCCGGAAGAACCATCGCCGCTGTTGTCCGCGGGCTTGCTGACACCTGAAGGCTTGCCCGAGGTCGAAGGATCGAGCGGCTGCACGCTTATGCGCATGGACGCATAGGTTATACCCGGAACAGCGTTCTGCGCGCGTACCTGGAGCGGCTGACTCGGATCGGCATCCTTGCGGACAAGGTAGCCTTGGACGAGATCAAGATTAGGCAATTCCTTGGCCAGTTCGTCCGTGTGCCTTTGCGGGACCATGAGGTAATCGCCGGAAAGCAGTCCGATGTAGCGATCTTCGCGATCGGGATCGTTCATTGCCTGCTGCGTGGCAACGGCGGTGGTCAGATTGCCGGACATGATGAACCTGGTTCGATCTTCCCAGTAGCTCAATACCTCAGTGAAGGCAGAAAGCGCCGGCACGCTGATGGCCGGCAGAGTGACCAGCGGAGCAGCAATCTTGGCCCCTTGCATGATGATGTTGAGAGCCTTCACAAAGACTGAGGTTGTTGCGGCCTTTGAAACATTGACTGCCAGCTTTCCGGTGCCCTGCGTAAGCAGGATTTTGCTGGTGCCCTGCTGCGCCTGCGGCGTCTTGAAGCCGAGTTGGTCGAGCGATACTTTGCCCGACTTGCTCGGCTCAAGCGATGCGATGGCGGTCCACGCCAGCGGAGCAATGATGTTCATGAACGGGTGGATTTGCGTCGTATCCACGCGCAACTGCGCTGCGCGAACACTGGCATCGTTGTTGTTTGCCGAGGGATGGTATTGCGACAGGGCAATGCTCACGGCCACATCGCCGTCGTGATTCAGCAACTCGTCTTGCGTAATGTCAGTGGCATAGCGAAGCCGTTTCGTGGTGGTGCTGTAATGCAGATATTGGGTTTCAGCGGCGGGATCGGGAAGCTGATCGGCCGGGCCGCGGGACGCGGACTTCTTTCCATAGTTCTGGCTGTAAGGATTCACGGAATCGAAGAATCCATTCCAGAAGTCGTAGGAATCGTGAGGCGTGTCTTCTGTCGATGCCATCGCGGCAGTATCCTGTGCCGCGGCAAGCTGGGGCAGAAGAGCGGTGAACACTCCAAGGAACGAAGCGTCGGCAACAAAGTTGCGCCGGGAAAGTGTCATGGTCGTACTCCTTCAAGAGATCGCGGGGAATGTCGATCCAGCCGGTTGACCGTGGCGACAGTTATGTTGTGTTCATTGCGCAGCGTCCTTAGGCACGCTGCGCATTGTGGTGAGCGCGATGCCCCAGTTGGTGGGCACTTCGCCTGAGAAACCGCGGGTTCCGCTGCTGGTGTTTGCCAGCAGCTTTTCCAGGGGCGATTCTACGCCGCGCGTTCCGCGCGTAGCCACGCCCTCAAAGTTCAGTGCGTAGGGATCGGGAAGAGGCTGCGCGGTGCTAAGAAGAATGAGCGTGTCAACACCGTAGGGTGGACCGACACGCAGTGTGCGCGCGCCTGGAAGAACGAAACTGCGGCCGTTGTCGGAGTCGCTGGGAAACTGGTTCTCGGCGTAGTCAAGCGGATAGACCAGCGATCCCTTGCCATGGCAATCGATATCGAGCACGTAGACCCAGCGCCTCTCAATCACGCGGTCGGTTGACTGCAAGGCCATCTTCAACTGCTCGCCTTGGCGCACTGGCGAGCCTGGTTGCCCAGGCTGCGGCTGTCCCGCGGTGGACGACGCCGCGCCGGTGGCAGGAACCATGGTCAGCGTGTAGTAGTCAGCACTGGAGGCGTCGGCGGGACTGTTTGCCAGGTCAAGCCAGCCATGCACTTTAGCCAACAGCGATGCGTACTTGCCGAGCGATGTGACGCCCCGATCGAGATCGGCCAAACCGGTCATGTCCACCCAGTCCGTGCGCACCGGATACTGCGAAGTGGCCGAACATCCGGGACTGTGATCCGCCGCTGCCGACGCCGGCGGCCCGGCTGCAAGTTCGTTCTTGTGATACCAGGCGTAAGCAGGTCCATCCGCGGTGAGCGTGCCGGTCAGAGCATAGTCGGCGCCGGCGATTTCGGGCGCCAACTGGACGGCGCTTGCCGGGTCTGCCGGCGCCAGTCTTACTGCCAGCTCCCTGGGCGGTGGAAGGTTGGCCCAGAGTTTGGCGCTCGCGGGAAGATGCTGCTTCAGCACATCCGAGGTGAGTTGCGGGCCAAGGACGGCGGGCGAGGGCTCGCCGGCTTTTTGCAGAGTCCAATTCTTGCCATCCCAACTGAGAATATGCGTCCAAGGCTCCTCGGCCGGATCGGAAACGAAGGCGACTCCCGACGAAGAGATTGTGTCCGCCGTGTTTACAACGTCTTGTATCGACAGATTCGAAGGCCACATCCATATATGGAGCGGCGCCTGCTCCGCCGGAATCCATTTTGTGAGCTCAAAGACGTCGCCGGGAGCCACCTTTGCGCCCGGAGGGCTGACGCTGGCCGTCGAGCGTGCGATCCCCTCCAGTTCTGCAACTCGGAGATTTATTGTCTGCCCCTTGCTGTTTGGACTCGTCGCGGTAAATTCGCTGCCAACGCCAACCCCGGAGACCCGCCCAATGTCGAGCCAGACGCTGCCGCTGTCGTCGGTCTGCAAAGCCGCGGTGCGAATCTTGCCCGAGTCCGCGGCCTTTCCGCCAAGAAGCGGTTGCTGACGCCGCGCGGCCGTGGCATCGAGATCCGGCTCCTGGTCAGGGACGCTGCCGCCTTCAAGAACGGCCTTGACGCGCTGATAGACGAGCGAGGCCGAAGAATCGGCGGGCAAAGCCTGGAGCGCCTGAATCAGCGCGGCGGTAAATGCGCCATGCGGCTCGGCGGTCTTGTCGGCCGGCGGCTGTTCTTTTGCAGTCTGATCCTGCTGGGCGGCGGAGAACACAAGAGCCGGATTGTCCGTGCGCTCGGTGGGCGCGGGGCGCGGCTGGCCGTCGGAGAGCGTGTCGGGCGCTTCGTCGATATCTCGCGGGTCAAAGGCCAGCGTGCGCTCCTTATACCGGGGCCCGATGCCGCGGCTGATACCGCCGCTATGGCAACTATCGAAGATTGCAGTCAGACGAATTCCCTTGTCCAGCGCCGCATTGAAGATTCGCGCCATTTCGCGGTCGCGCACGTCGAAGCCGCCTTTATAGGCATCGGAAGGAACCAGCGTGCTATCCGCATGAACATACTTGCCGCCGGTCAGCACGGTGAGCTTGGTGCCCTTGCTGTTGACGCGCAACGAACCATGGCTGGCATCGTAAAACACCACCGTGTCTCCGCGCTTCGGCTCATCGACAAGATACTTTTGCATAGCAGCGAGTATGCCGGCGCGATCAGTCTGCGCGGATGGCAAAACCACTACCCCCGAACGAGGCTGGGGCGGCGCGGGATCGGTGAGTAGAACTACCTGGTTGGCTGGAAATCCGAACTTGGGGCTGGTCAGCAGGTCAGCCATTGCTTGCGCATCGTTCACTGCGCCGTCCAGATTCTCAAAGCTCCCCAACTCGCAGCGACCGTAGATGCATCCGGCTGGATGCTCTGCCGTGGTTCCCGCAGGCTGGTAGGTATTAATGCCGATCAACAGGGCACGCTGCGTCTGCGACGCGGCTATTGTTCCAGCGAGCGTGAGAACCAGGGAAGAGAGAGCTGTAACGTACATTTTCATAACTGTTCCACATCCAATGAAACGGAAAATGCCGTAAAGTTGCTCTCCAAAGGGAGAATTTTTCTATTGTATCGCCTTGGAATCTGGCTGTGGAACAGAAATCCGATTGCACGCGCATATGCCGGAGTTTTTATTATTGCGTGTCTATGAATTCGTTCCTGTTCGAACGAAATCCGCGTCAGGGATCAGCCCCAGAAACTCCTGAAAAACGTCGTTGGAGAGCAGTCGCCCTTGCGCAGTCAGGCGGACTGTGCCCCCGGCGAACGTAAGCAGGCCTGTCTCCGCCAGCCTGCTCACCACCTGGAGTGCCGGCGCAACCATTGAACGGCCGAATTCTCGCTCAAGCGCGGCCACCTCGACCCCGGCGTTGAGCCGCAAACCGAGGAACCAGGCTTCCTCATGTTGGCTCGCAGGAGAGAGCCAGCCGGTTTCAGCGGGCTGCGAACCCACCAGAAACGCAGCCAGGTCGTCTGTAGTCGTGGAGCGAAGCACGTACCCCGATTCCGCGAGCGCGCTTTCATCCTGTGAGGCGCGCAGCATCGACGATGCATCCAGGCCCAGGCCGAGATAGGGCCGCCGCTGCCAATAGCGCAAATTGTGGCGAGAGGCAAACCCAGGGCGGCAGAAATTCGAAATCTCATACTGGGCCAATCCCGCCTTCGCGAGCCGCTCAATCGCCTGCGTGTACATCTGCGCAATGGCGTCGTCGGTAGGCACCAGGCCGGCATGATAACGTGCGCCGCCGGTGAGCATTTCGCGGCCCAGCCGGGAGTCCTGGTCCACTTCGAGCATGTAAACGCTGGCGTGGGGAACGCCGGAGTCAACGAGCATTTCGAGCGATTCCTGCCAGGTGGCAAAGGTCTGTCCGGCCAGACCTGCGATCAGGTCCACGTTGAGGTTGGCAATTCCGGCCGCGCGCAGGCGGCGCAAATCGTCCGCCACGGTCGCCCGGTTGTGAAGACGGCCGCTCGAATGCGCTTCGCTATCGATGAAGGACTGGACGCCAAGGCTCACTCGGTTCACGCCCGCTGCAACCAGCGCGGCAAGTGTGCCGCCGGCAAGCTGTCCAGGCGCGCACTCAACAGTAATCTCGGCATCCGGATCGAAATCGAACTGCGACCGCATCGCGCCAAAGAGCCGCGCCAGCAGATCCGGAGCCAGCAGGCTTGGGGTTCCTCCGCCCAGATACACAGTGTCTACCTTGCGCGGCAGGGCGACTCCGGTTTTTATGGCCCACTCGCCGGCTGCTGCAAGATCCTGAATGAGCCGGTCCACATAGCGCGCGTGCTCGCTGGCCGGGTAGACTCCCGATGCGAAGTTGCAATAGGTACACTTCGACCGGCAAAAAGGAATCGAGACGTAGAGTCCCAGCGCGTTGTCCCGATTGTCCATCATAAAAAGATTGTTTCATGCCCTCGCCCGGCTCCCCCGTTTCACGTTCTCCTCTAAAAGTTCGTGTAATCATTGAAAGAAGGAGAACCCGTTTGAAGGCCTGGCCCATTTTGGGCGTATCGATTATCGAAGTCATACTGCTGCTCGCCCACTGGTTTCTCTTTCACACCTGGATAGAATTCTGGGACGCCCCGAGTGCGGCGGTGGTCACGGCGCTGCGGGTGGCGCTGTTCGTGCTGGGGTTCAGCTTTATCGCTGCCGCGCTGCTCAGTTTCCGGTTTGCTAATCCGGTGGTTGTCGTCCTCTATAAGTTCGCCGCGGTCTGGCTGGGATTTCTGAACTACTTATTCCTGGCAGCTTGCCTGAGTTGGCTGATTTGGTATGCCTGGCTGGATTCCCGGTTGAGTGCTAACCCTGCCGCCGCGCGGCCCTGGATTGCCATTTTTCCTGCTGCCGCCGCTCTGCTGGCAGGAATCCATGGGCTGCTGAACGCCCGGCGGGTGCGCGTGCGGCAACTTGCAATCTCGCTGCCGGGCCTGCCGGAAAGCTGGCGCGGGCGCAGGGCAGTGCTGATAAGCGACCTGCACCTGGGCAACATCAATGGAGCAGGATTCAGCCGGCGCATCGTGGCGCTGGCCGCCAGTCTACAGCCGGACATCGTATTCATCCCCGGCGACATGTTCGACGGAACCATGGCCGATCTCGACAGGCTGGCTGCGCCCTTCAAGGAGCTTGCGCCGCCCTTCGGGGTCTATTTCTGCACCGGCAACCACGAGGAATTCGCCGGCGAGGAGCACTACCGTGAAGCGGCCACCCGCGCCGGCATTCGCGTCCTGAACAACGAAAAGGTAACTGTGGACGGCTTGCACATTGCAGGCGTGCCCAATGGCGACTCGCACAACCCGATTCGACTGCGAGCCACCCTCGAGAGTCTGCGATTGAATCCGGGGGAAGCCAGCATTCTGCTCAACCACATGCCCAGCCGGCTGCCCATTGTGGAGAGGGCGGGCGTGAGTTTGCAGCTTTCCGGCCACACTCACGTCGGACAGCTCTTTCCTTTCAATTGGTTCACGCGCCACGTCTTCGGCAAATTCACTTATGGCCTGCAGCGCTTCGGTAGGCTCCAGGTGTACACATCGAGCGGGGCCGGCACGTGGGGCCCACCGATGCGTGTGGGAACGAATCCGGAGATTGTATTAATCGAGTTCAAATAGGCGGCTTTTGTGCTATTCCTAGACTGGCCTCTTAGCAGCCTGGGGTGAAAGTCCGAATTGCTGAAAAACTTCCCTCAGGGGCTAAAGCCCACCCTTTATTTTCTGCATCTTGCGGCACGACTAAAGTCGTGCCCTTTCAAAACTCGACTTCCACCACGGGCTGTTTGGTCCAGGAGACGAAACCATGAGCGCTGATACCCCCCCACTAAACCGCGAAAACGAGTCTGTGATTCGAACTCGCCTGTCGGGGTTCGACCTGCTGTTGAATCCGCGGCTCAACAAAGGAACCGCCTTTACGGAAGCGGAGCGCGACGCCTTCGGCCTGCACGGCCTGTTGCCGCCTCACATTGGCAGCCTGGAAGATCAACGGGAGCGCCGCAAGATCGCGCTCGATAATCGACATACCAGCTTCGACAAGTACCGCCTCATGCGCGATCTGCAAGATAGCGATGAGACGCTGTTCTACTCCTTCATCGCGCACAATATTGAGGAACTGCTGCCCATCGTCTATACGCCAGCCGTAGGCGAGGGGTGCCAGCGCTTCTCGGAGATCTGGCGCAAGCCGCGCGGGCTGTTTCTCAGCTATCCCGACAAGGATCGCATCGAACAGATTCTCGCGAACCCTCGCTATGACGAGGTGCGCTGCATCGTGGTAAGCGATGGCGAGCGCATTCTCGGATTGGGCGACCAGGGCGCAGGCGGCATGGGAATTCCCATTGGAAAAATGGCGCTTTACACCGCGCTGGCCGGCATCCCGCCCGAACATTGCTTGCCCATTCTGCTCGATGTGGGCACCGACAACGAGACCCTGCTCAGCGACCCAATCTATATCGGATGGGAGCACAAGCGCGTGCGCGGGCAGGAATACGACGATTTTGTCGAGGCGTTTGTTTCCGCCGTGGAAAAGCGCTGGCCGCACATTCTGCTGCAGTGGGAAGATTTCGCCGGCGTGAATGCCGCGCGCCTGCTGGAGCGCTACCGCGACCGTCTCTGCACATTCAACGACGACATCCAGGGAACCGCGGCCGTCACCACCGCAACGCTGCTGGCTGCGGTTCACTCGACCGGTGTTCCACTGCGCGAGCAGACGATCGCGATGTTCGGTTCGGGCGCCGCGGGCATCGGGATCGTGAACTTGCTGATTACGGCCATGAAAGAAGAAGGCCTGAGCGAAGAGCAGGCACACAAGCGCATCTATGCCTTCAATCGTTACGGGCTGCTGGTGGAAGGCTGCCAGGGAATTCGTCCCGGCCAGGAACCGCTGGTGCGTAAACGCGAGGACGTTGCCGGATGGAAGCTCGCCGGTGCTGGCGCCATTTCATTGCTCGACGTGGTGCGCAATGCCAAAGTCACGGTGCTGGCTGGCGTCTCCGCGCAGGCAGGCGCATTTACTGAAGAGATTGTCCGCGAGATGGCCCGCCACATCGATAGGCCGGTCATCTTTCCGCTGTCGAATCCAACTTCGGCCTCCGAGGCTGTGCCCGCGGACCTGCTGCGCTGGACCGATGGCCGCGCGCTGGTTGGAACCGGCAGTCCGTTTGCGCCGGTCGAGGTGAACGGCCGGACGATTCGCATTGCGCAGATCAATAACTCGTATATCTTTCCCGGACTGGCGCTGGGCATTCTCGTCTCCAAAGCCCGGCGGGTTACGAATGGCATGATCATGGCCGCCGCCAAAGAGCTCGCGTCCCTGTCTCCGGCGCGCGTGGACAAGACTGCTGCGCTGCTGCCGCCCATCGCCGATTCGCGCAAAGTCGGCTTGCTGGTGGGCGAAGCTGTAGCTCTCCAGGCAATCGCCGACGGAGTTGCAGAAGGCGGCGGCGAGGAGAACCTGAAGGAACGGCTTCGCGCCTATGTTTGGGAGCCGGTTTATCTGCCGTACGAACGGATTCCGTGAGATCAATATCGGCGCTCTAAAGGCGAAAAATCGAGGCTTTTTGGCCAAAAACAGAGCAAAATCGAGGGGTATTGATTACCGATGCGTCAATAGGTAGAATTTTCAAGATGTTCATATCATTTGACTTATTTTAGATTTGCCCTTTAAATGCCGCGTTTTTCGGAGGGGGTACCCCCTGGCAATGCCCGTGCGGACCGGGCACGTCCCTGACAGATTGAACCGGGGACATGCCGGCGAATGGAAGAAGACAGGATGGCCGCATATCTTCATTCTGCATCCGCGAGCCGTAATTCTATGCAAGAAGTGGCAAGAGGCAGTCGCTGACGAATCCTAAGGGCTCGATCCGGACCCGGTTTTCGAGCGACTGGAAGGCAGGCACGACGGTCTCTCCAAGGCAACAGTGCGATAGTGCGCCTCCGCTGGCTGGCATCCAATTTGTGGCACAATTAGGAGGTGGGACGGGGGCTTTGCAGCCCGGAGGCTTTATGTACACGCTTGACCGCATCGTTTGTACGCCGGGGGTGGTGAGCGGGAAGCCGCGCATCAAGGGTACGCGTTTGACTGTCGGCGCGATCCTTGGCCAGCTTGCCGTGGGCCACACCGTCGAGGAAGTTCTCCGGGATTTCCCATACATACAACGTGAGGATGTGCTGGCGGCTCTGCAATATGCGGCGTGGCGCGCACAGGAAGAAGAAGTGGAACTGAGTGCATAGGCGTCGGACTTGATGACGATTCTGGTGGATGCCAACCTCACACCGTTTTGGGTCGAGTTTCTTCAGTCGGCGGGCATTGCAGCCGTGCATTGGTGGAGCGTGGGCAACGGCGACGCTCCCGATTCGGAGTTACTGGAATGGGCCCAGGAGCGCGATGCGGCCATTCTCACCAGCGACGGCGACTTCTCACAGATGCTTGCGTTGCGCCGGTTGAACCATCCCAGCGTGATTTACCTGCGAACCAGTGAGCGAAACCCACAAGGGCCTGGACAACAGGTGATTGCGGCGTACAGCGCGATTGCCGCACGGGCAGAGAGCGGAATGATCGTCACCATAGACGACCGTGGAAGCCGGTTGCGTGCCCTGCCGATTCTGAACGACGAGTAGCTTGAGCCCGGACGCTATACGGCGAGATTTGGCTGGTTGACCACTTTCGCATGCGCCAGAATGCAGTCCGCATCGAGCGAGTCCTGCATGGCAGCCGAGACCTGTTCCCGATGTGGGAAGATATCGAGAGTTAGGGGTGAACGAAGTCGATATTGTGGCTTCTCACTCGTCGCAAGACTCACGATAGATGGAGCTCCTGGCTAGCCATCCGGTCTTAAGCGGTCCTCATTCCCCGTCCGGCGGCACCTGTTCCAGCAGGCGCTTCCAGGTTTTTTGGTTTTTGCGGAAGCCTTTTTTCAAGTCTTCGAGAATCCGCTCGAAGTCGGCGTTGGTGCGGAGGTTGTTCCAGGCCGGATTTTTCTGGAACCAGGGATAGTTTTCGTTGCCTAAATAAATTGCGCGGCGGAGCCAGTGCAATGCTTCGCTGGAATCGCCTTCCACCGCGAAGTACGTAGCCAGACGGTAGGCCATCTCGCTGTCAGCTTCCGCGCCGGCCAGGGTGTCGTCGGTCAACAGCGCCGCGCCGCGCTCGCGCTGCCCCGCCTGCACATAACACAACGCCAGAGTGGGCACGGCGATGCGCATCGACTCGTCGTCGCGAACCACGCCTTCGAGGATCTCGATGGCTGCGTCGAGGTGGCCCATGCGCATCTGCTGGTAGCCCGCCGAGGTGCGCAGCAGCGGATGGCGCGGCTCGAGGGCCAGACCTTTATCGAGCTCATCGCCCGCCAGCTCGATTTGATTCCGATAGTGGTAAACACGGGCGCGGTGGTTGTAAAGAATCGGCGCGCTGGCGGGGTTCAGTTTGAGGGCGCGGCTGAAATGCGCAAGGGCTTCGTCATACATGCCGTCGCCACGCAGGGCGATGCCGGCCACCATGTGCACGTTCCAGTCGTTGGCGGCCGATGACAGCAGGTTGGCGATGCCGTGGCGGGCCGACTCCTTTTCGCCGCGCGAAAGCAACATATAAATGCGGTAGAGATTGGCCTCCGTGGAGGCGGGGTCGAGCTTGAGCGCTTCATCGAAGGCGCGGCGGGCGCGCATCACGTGGATCTGACCACCAAAGCCATGGCGCGCATATTGCAGTTCGGCGATGCCCAGACCGGTCCACGCCGGGGCGAAGCGGGCAACGCCAAGGGTCACGTTCGAAAGCAGCGCATGGGCGCGATCAAGATCGCCGCGCGAGCCGGTGCGCACCATGAACGAACTGAGCAGGGCGCGTCCTTGCAGATAGGTTTCGCTCAATGCACCGGTAAGCGAAGTTTCACTTTGCGCGGGGCGAACCGGTGTGCGCGCGGCATCGTTCGGGGCAATCTCGATTCTGTCGGCACCCGAGAGCCCATGGAGCGCCGCAAAGACTTCATTCGAAATTTCGGTCTGAACGGCAATCAGATCCAGGGAGGCAACGCGGATGGCTCCGCCGGAGCGCACACTCTGCGAAGCCACATCGAGGAGCTGCCAGTTGAGGTCGAATCCCGCCTGCGAACGCGAAAAATTGCCGGCCAGCACAAAGGAAACGAGCAGCTTTTGCCCGACGGCCAGCGGATCCATTTGCGCGATGGGCAACGTCATCAGCGTGCTACTGGGGCGGACAACAAGCGCCGGTATGCGCGCCAGCCGCGCAGCGATGGCGTCGGCAAGGGCAAAGCCGTAGAGCGGCGCCACTTCAACTGCGCCGAGATTTGCAAACGGCAGCACGACAAGAGAGTTCTGCTGCGCCCGCTCACCGGCCGACTCGCGAAAGCGCTCGGCGAGCATGGACAGGAATCCGGTGGCGCGCTTTTCCGCTTCCACGCCGGTCGTGGGCAGATTAGCCGCGGCCTCTCCGGGGATGATACCGGTCTCAATCTGCAAGGCCTTCATAATCGTCTTGAGAGCCTCGCGCACTTCGGCGGCGGAGGCGTAGCGCGCGCCTGGGTTCTTTTCAAGACAAGCCGCGATCACGCTCTTCAGCTCCGCCGAAATCTCGGGGACGATTTCGCTGAGGCCGGCGGGCTCGAGAAACTGGATGGCGCGAATGACCTGGAAGTCCTCATCGTCGGGACGAGCGAAGGGATGACGCCCACTCGCCAGTTCATAGAGGATGACGCCGAGCGCCCACACGTCGGACTGCGCGCTGGATTGACCGGTAACAAACTGCTCCGGGGCCATGTAGCGAATGGTTCCCCCGCGCGCGGTTTGGCTGGCTGGGGCGGCGGCATCTGCAGCAGGCACGGGTTTGGATGGGTCGAAGCTTGCCTCCTCGGGACGGAGGCGGCGGGCCAGGCCGAAGTCGAGAATCTTGACCAGGCCGCCGTCGGTGAGCATCACGTTCTGCGGCTTCAGGTCGCGATGGAAGATGCCGAGCGCGTGGGCCGCCTGGAGCCCGTCGGCGATCTGGATGCCGACCGAGAGCAGCAGTTGCAGGCTGGCCGGGCCGCGCGCAATCAGCCGGTCCAGCGACTGGCCGGGCACGTACTGCATGGCGATGTAGCCTTCGTCGCCGCTTTCGCCCACTTCGTAGATGCCGCAGACGTTGGGGTGCTCGATGGCGGAGGCCAGGCGCGCCTCGCGCAGCACAGTGGAGCGCATTTGCTCCACAGAGACCAGGCCGGCGCGCAGAATCTTGAGCACCACAGGCCGTTGCAGGCGCGTGTCGTTGGCTAGATAGACCACGCCACTGCCTCCGGCGCCCAGGCGGCGAATAATCTCGTAATGTTCGATCGTCTTGCGCGCCATGGCTCCTTCAAGTTTACCGGGTGATCCATCAGGAAGGTGTAAAGCATGGGAAATGCGCGGTTAAGATTCCAAAAACCGAGCGGTTGGCGAAGCCGGGGCCGGAGTCTGGCCGTGCTTGCCGGGCCGGTCGGGCCCACGGGGATGCGGGGCAATGCATTTGAAAAGGCCTGCGCTGGGATTTGGAGGAAAGCTGCATGCGAGGCACGGAAAAGGTCGAAAGAGACACCTCCAGACGGCTCGAAATGTGGCAGGGGCTAAAGCCCGGCGTCTTTTTGTGGTCGTTTTGCGGCCTGACTGAAGTCATGCCCTTTTACAAAGCTCGCTTCGATGGAGTCGTTGCAGCTGCCTGAGACGTTCGCTTGCCATGAAAACTCAAATGCGATTGTCCTGCACGGGGATGCGGTATTGGTTGAAGTACCGGATAAATCTGATAACTTCGTATTGAGCATGAACGACTTGCCCAGACTGACAGCATCGAAAATCCGCTCCACGGGAACGCAGGCGAGCTGCGGCACTACGCCCGCAAGACGGTTGTCGAACTGCTTCGCCATCATGGCGACGCTGGCTTTGACGGCGGCCGCCATGCTTCACGCTCAAAAGGCGGCACGCAAGACGCCGCAGCCGAATACCCAGCAACCCGCTGCGGGCGCGCAGGTGCATACCGGAACCGCCAGCGGACTCGATACCGATACACGGCTCTTGAACATGCTGGCCGATCACCAGTTCATTCGCCTCGAAGGGGAGCTGGATCAGTTGCCGCCGTGGCAGGCGCAGTTTTACCGCGGCGTTCTGGCCAACCGCAACAACCAACTGCAGAAGTCGATCGAGTTGCTGGAACCCGTCGTGGACCAGGTGTCGGCGGGCGGGAACGCCAGGCGCGAGAGAGTGCTGCGCAAGTCTCTGGCCGAGGACTACCTTCGGGAAGGCAACTGGGCCAAGGCTGCCGAGGCCTACGAGACGATTGAAACACGGCTCGGAAGCACCATGAGCAGCGACGAACAGGATGAGATCGAGATGGCGGTGAAGATGACGCCGCTGGCCAGGGATCATCCTGCAATGACAGTCGACCCGTGCGCGCCGTTTGTCGTGACGATCACCAAGAATCCGTTGGGGTTGACCGATGTGCCTGTGTTTGTGGACGCGCGGCCGCAGAACTGGATGCTGGACCCGACGTTGCCGTTTAACCTTATTTCGCGCTCTCATGCAAAAGAGGCGGGACTGAAGGTCGCAGAAGAATCCGTGACCATTCACACGCTCCGGGGCCGGGAGATCAAGGTCCACGCGACATTGATTCCACGCTTCACCATCGGTGGACAACTTACGCTGCACGACATGACCGCCTTCGTGTACGAAGACAAGGACTACTTCTTTCCGGAAACGCGCTACCAGGTGGAAGGAGAGTTAGGCTACCCGGCGATGGAGGCGATGGGCAGCGTGACGGTGACCGACAGCAACAGGCTTTACGTGGACTCTGGCCAGCAGGTGTCCTCGGTGGAAAGAACTGACCGAGTGAATGGCGGCGTGCGTTTCTTTCTCGATGGCGACCAGGTGATTTTGGCGCTGGGAGGATCAGAAGGGTTCGGACCAAGCCGTGGCGGGGAGCGCATGTTCGCAATCGACGCAGGCGGGCAGCAGACCTATCTGACTTCCCGCTTTTACGACGAGCACACAGATGATTTTACCGGCCAGAAGATGGAGTTGTTCAAGCTTCTAGGGCTTCCGAACATGACACCCGTGGCGTCCTACACCGCCGAGACGGTTCCACTCGCAGTGGGAAAGACGACGATCCAGTTTCACTTTATGCCGGTGCTGACGCAACCCCTAGGCTCGGCGGCGCTTGACGATGTGTATGGAGTGCTGGGCGTGGATGCGCTGGATCAGTTGGGCAGCTATACATTCGACTATAGAACGATGCAATTCAGCATCAGGCTGAGTGAAGCCCGAGACTAGGTCTCTGACCGCATCATTTCGTACTTTGGATTCATGCGATCCCAGGTCCCAAAATCGGGACCTGGGGCACCCGCGGTTGGTACAACTTCAAGCGGTCAGAGACCTAGTCACCGGAGACTTGGGGAACAGGCTTCTTGCTCCTCAGGCGAAAAATACTCCTAGCGCGGCGGCTGCCAGCAGGATGACTGCTGCGATGGCTTCGGGGCGCTTCCACCAGACGGCGGCTGCGGGCCTGGGCGTGAGCGAGTGGACCGTGCCTTGGAGTTCCTTCTCCGGTTTGGCCTGCGTACTGAAACTCACGACGGACGCAACCATGAGGTTCACAGCGAAACCGCAGATCGCCGTCCAGAAACACTCGGCGAAGAAGCCTGGGTAGCGGTGTACGACCGCAATCCATCCGCCTTGAAGTCCCCCGAGGGCGTCAACGGGGAGCGTAAGGCCGTGGTGCAAAAGGGCTGCCACTGTGCCTGCGGCGAGACCGGCAAATGCTCCGTGGCCGGTGGCGCGACTTGAAAACATGCCAAGCAGGAATGTTGCCAGTTGCGGCGCCGCTATGAGGGAAAAGACAAGGAGCAGCGCACTGAGAATATTGCTGAAGGCTCCAACATCGCCGAAGGCTTTGCCGTCGAAGCCTGAAATTGCGTAGGCGACGCCTATCGACAACAGGGCGCCGCCCAAGGCAGCCCAGCGGCCGACAGCCAGGTAGCGGCGGTCGCCGGCCGTCTTCGAAAAGCATGACTGGTAGATGTCGCCGGTAAAGACAGCATTCAACGCTGTAATGCCGGCGGCCAGACCGCTCATCAGGCTGGCCAATAAAGCTGCCAGTCCGAGGCCCAGCAAGCCCGCAGGCAGAAAGTGGATCAGCATCTCGGGTGATGCTCGGTCGTAGTTCAGCAGCGCATGTCCCGCGGAGTCGAGCAGCGGTTTGCCAATAGCCGCGTCGAGCCGCGCTGGAACGAGGCCCTGGCCCTGCGCTTCATCCGGAGGAACCACTTTGATTTCGTGGAAAATGGCTCCGTTTTCTTCGCGCACTACAGTGGTGGAGTGAGGCGTGGGCAGGCCGATGGCGATTGCTCCGGGAAGGATGAGCAGAAACGGAATGAAGAGCCTGACGGCCGCGGCGAAGAGCGGAATGCGACGCGCCGATTCGATGTTTCTGGCGGCCATCGCGGTTTGAAGAACACGAAAATCCGTACACCATCGGCCCGCACAGAGAATAAAACCCAGCAGCAGCCACATAAGAACGGCGGGAGCAGCGCCAAAAACGTAGGCCGTGTGCGGATAGGCCGCCGGAAGCGCGGCTTTCAAGCCGTCCCAGCCGCCGATAGTTTTGAGGCTCATGACAACCATGGGCAGAAAACCAGCCACGATGAGCAGAAACTGCAATACCTGGTTAACCATGGCCCCGGCGAGCCCAGCCAGGAGCACATATACAAGCACGACTGCCGCGAAGAGCACAACGCAAAACATGAAGATGCCCCGGTGCGGCCAGCCGTATGCATAAAAGAGCGGATCGAAGACACGCAGTGCCTGGAAGAGCCGGGCCATCGTGTAAAGCGAGATGCCCGTACCTACAAGAGTCACGACCGCGAATAGGAAGGCATTCAGCAGGCGGGTCTTCCGGTCGAAGCGCAGGCCGAGGTATTCCGGCACTGTGCGCGCGCCGGAACCATAGTAGAGAGGCATCATGAACACGCCGGCAAAAAGCAATGCAGGAATTGCACCAAGCGAAAAGAACAGAACGGCCTTGAATCCGTATTTCGCTCCGGCCGCACCCATGGCAATTACCTCCTGCGAGCCGAGGCTGGCGGCGATAAACGCCAGGGCGCAAATCCAGGCGGGCATCGAGCGGCCGGCTTGGAGGAAGTCCTTGCTGGTCTTGATGTTGGAGCGGAGAGAAAATCCGATGGCAAGCACACTGAACAGATAGAGCAGGACAATCAGCCAGTCTGTTGAGTTGAGATTGGGCAAAAAACGGCTCCTTAAGGGAATCTCTGAACAAGCCCATTCTTTCAGGCGGACCGTCCCTCGGGGCTAAACAGGCTGCGGAAAAAGGGGCGAGTTTGAATAGTGGGCACGAAAGGCTCACCTCAGGGCTAAAGCCCGCGCTTTTTTTGCGACGTTTGGCACGACTGAAGTCGTGCCCTGACACTTATTCCAGCTCCGGTAGGGTTTTTCCGCAGGCTGTAAAACCCTGGTGGATTTGATTGCGTTTGCGACACGGCTACCCGGGCCGGCCCAGGGGGCACCCCGGCTCCCCGGTACCCGGGCCGTGCCCTTTCAAAACATCGACCTATTCAATCGGCCCATCGCAAAACATCGACTTATTCGGAGGTTCGTTGGACAAGAGAATCCCTGAAACCAATGTACGCAGCGACACGAGTGCGCGTCCACGGGGTTGGGTTCGGAAGCCGGGCTCAGGAGAGGCAAAACCCTCCGGCGCAAACCGGAGAGTCCTCAAAAAAAACGGCGTGTTGCAGCTACGCTTTTGCGGCGCGGGTAGGTTTATAGCCCGACAACCCGTAATAAGCCACGTAAAGGTAGCCGACGATGGGGATAACAAATGCGAATTGAATGCCGACGCGGTCGGCCAGCCAGCCAAACAGAACGGGAATGACGGCGCCACCAACGTTGCCGATGGTGATGACTCCGGAGCCTTCGCTGGTCATGGGGCCCAGTTCGGCGATGCCGAGCGCGAAGATGTTGGGGTACATGACCGAGTTGGCGACGCCGCAGAGCACCAGGCTCCAGATGGCAACCTGGCCAGCGCTAAACATGGAGACGAGCAGCAGCGCCACGCCGAGAAATCCGAGGACCACGAGGAGCTTTTCCGCTTTGATCCACTTCATGATGAAACTGCCCAGGAAGCGGCCGACCATCATGCTGAGGTAGTAAAGCGAGAGCATCAGGCCCGCGGTCTGGACGTTGCCGATTCCCTGCGCCTGACAGAACTTGATGGTGATGGCGGCCAGGGCGATCTCAAGGCCGACATAGAAGAAGATGCCCACCATGCCCAGCACCGTGTGCGAATAGGTCCAGATGCTGCGGCCCGAAACGGCGTCGCCGGGGCGGAAGTCGCGGGTCATGGTGATGGCCGGCAGGTTCATGAACATGACAGTCACGCCAAGCAGGAGCAGCGCGGCGGCAATGGCCATGTATGGCCCCTGCAGCATGTGGGCCGCGCTCGTCTCGGTCGCGTTCTTTGTGGTATCGGTGAGGATGAAGTGGGCCGCGACCCAGGGGGCGATCAGCGAGCCAAGGGAGTTGAACGCCTGCGCGAGGGTGAGGCGCGCGGGCGCGCTGTGCTCGGGACCGAGAATCGAAACATAGGGATTGGCGGAGGTCTGCAGGGCGCACACGCCGGCCGCCAGCACAAAGATGGCAGTCAGCGTCATGGGAAAGCTGACCATGTTGGCGGCTGGAACGAACAGCAACGCACCCAAAACCATAATCAGGAGCGAGATGACCATAGTGCGCTTGTAGCCCACCGCCTCAATCAGCTTGGCGGATGGGACGGAGAAGACCAGGTAAGCAAGGAACCAGGCCGCCGTGGCCAGCATTGCCGGTCCGTGGGTCAGTCTGAAAGTGTCCTCAAGCTTGGCCACCAGCGTGTTGTTGAGGCTGGTGAGGAATCCGAAGATGCCAAAGAGGATGGTGACCGTAATGAAGGGTCCAAGATAGCTGGGCGCGCTTGCCGCCGCTGGTGTCGAACGTGTTGCCATAAGAAGTCTTCCTCCGCTTCCCGAAAAAAGAATGCCGTCAATTAATTACCGATCTTCTTATGCCGCGGCCTAAACCGGGCAGACAGCCGGCCTGAACAGGGCAGAAAATCGCTTGGAAATGTACGGGAACTACTCTACGCACCAGGGTCACTGTACGTCCAGCAGAAAATGGAAAGGTTTTCATCACGGAGCGATCCTTTCGCGTCCCTTCAACTCACCATTTGCTGTCAAGAGTTGGATGGCGGCAACGCTTTTCAGTCCCCAAGCCCGCTGCGTTAGCACCATTTACACTGGAGAAGCATGATTCCCACGCTTTCCTGGACCCCGGAAGGGGTTCGCTTTATCGATCAGACCCGGCTCCCCCTTGAGGAGAGCTTTGTACTCGCCACCAGCTATGAACAAGTGGCCGAGGCGATTGTGACCATGGTTGTGCGGGGCGCGCCGGCCATCGGCGTCTCGGCGGCCTATGGCATGGCCCTGGGCGCAAAACAGACAAAGGCCAAAACGACCGAGGAGTTTGCGCCGGAGTTCGACAAGATCTGCGCGCGGCTGGCCGGGACGCGGCCCACGGCAGTGAATCTGTTCTGGGCGATCGACCGCATGAAGGGCCTGTTTGCCAATCTGCTCAGCTCCGGCGCGACCCTCAACCAGGTCCAGGGCAGGCTGCTGGCCGAAGCGCACGCCATGTACGAGGAAGACATTGCCGCCTGCAAAACCATGGGCGCATTCGGCGGCGCTCTGCTGCCCGAGGAGGGCGGCGTCCTTACCCACTGCAACGCCGGCGCCCTGGCTACCTGCGGTTACGGAACCGCCCTGGGCGTGATTCGCTCGGCAGTGGAGAAGGGCAAGCGCATTCACGTCTTCGCCGACGAAACCAGGCCTTTTCTGCAGGGCGCGCGGCTCACGGCGTGGGAGCTGATGGCCGACGGCATTCCCACCACCGTGATCTGCGACAACATGGCCGCCAGCCTGATGAAGGCGGGCAAGATCCAGGCTGTTGTCGTGGGCGCGGACCGCATTGCCGCCAACGGCGACGCCGCCAACAAGATCGGAACTTACAGCGTGGCCATCCTCGCCAAAGAACACGGCATCCCGTTCTACGTGGCCGCGCCGTGGTCCACCATCGACCTGGCCACAAAGACCGGCGACGCTATCCCGATCGAGGAGCGCCCGCGGATCGAGGTCACCCATCACGGCGGGAAGCAGTTAACGCCGAACGGTGTCGGCATCTGCAATCCGGCCTTCGACGTGACGCCGGCAAAGTACATTACCGCGATCATTACCGAACGCGGCGTGCTGCGCGCGCCGTACACAGAATCGCTTAAGCAAATGGAGCTGGCCGCCGGATAAACCGGACGCTCTACACTAGCGGAGGGTGCCGCAAATATGGTCACTTTCAAAAGGCTCCAAGTCGGTATCGAATTGCATGAAACCTTCCCTCAGGGGCTAAAGCCCCGCTCATTTGTGGCTATTTGCGGCACGACTGAAGTCGTGCCCTTTCAAAACATAAACGACCATCTGTGTGGCGAACGCCACTAGCGGAGTGCTTCTTCCCCGCCCGCACCCGTTCCAGCTTCGCGAGCGCTCGCTATTGCGCGGCATCCTGCTGGCAGTCGGCGCGTTTGGGGTGAGTTTGCGCCTGGCAGGCTTTCCTTATATTGAGAATCTCCACGGCTCGCCCTGGCAGGCCCTGGTGGCGCCGTTTGCCTGCTGGGCCATGGTTGAAACAGCCCGCTGCCTGGAGCGCCGATGGAGCCTCTACCACGCGGGCGTGCTGATCCTGCTCTACACAGAACTGATGATTCTGGCCATGGTGCTTTTTCTGTGGGTCTTTTTGTAGCCGCCAACCTCGACGTTTTCTTGCCAGCGTCTTCCATCTGTTTATATGGGCCGTGTAGCATGGCAGGATGCAATTGGCCCCGCCCTTGAGCCAAGAACGGTTCAAGGACGGCGATAAGCAGATTCGATCCGGGCCGGGCGCCTAGCCTTTGGAACAAGGAGAGAAATTCATGCTCAAGGGATTTCGCGATTTCATTCTGCGCGGCAATGTGATGGACCTGGCGGTCGCGTTCATCATGGGTGCTGCGTTCAACGCAATCGTCACATCGCTGGTAAAAGACGTGCTGACTCAATTCATCGCCGCCATTGCCGGCAAGCCGGACTTCAGCACCGTGGTGGTCAAGGTGAATGGGACGCCGATTATGATCGGCAACTTTTTGAACGCGACCATCTCGTTCCTGATCGTGGCCTTTGTGGTCTATTTCTTCATGGTGCTGCCGCTCAACACGCTAATGGCCAAGTTCAAGGGACCCGCGCCGGTGGCGCCGCCGGCCACCAAGACCTGTGCCGAGTGCTTAAGCGAAATCCCCGCCGCGGCAAAGCGCTGCTCCCATTGCACCCAGCCGGTAGCATAGAAGAGATTCGGATGCGTGGCTCTCAGTCCTGCTCCAGCAGCGACCGCTAAAATGGATAGAACCTTACGCGGATGGCCGCAGCCGGCCGGTGTGGAAACGATGTTCGCCGGCTCTACAATCCGTCTGCAAAGCTGGTTCCGCTCATGACCCTGTACAAGCCGCTCGCCTCGCTCTTCCTTCTCGTCTCGATTCCCTGTTTGCTTCAGGGCCAGTCGCCCGCACCGGCTCCATCGCCGTCCGTTTTCGGCTATGCGGACTTTTCCGCGCAAGCCAAGATCGAAGAGAAGTTTCTGGCCGTGCCCGACGCGAAGCTTGCCGGACAGCACCTGAAGATTCTGACCGCCGAGCCACACCTGGCCGCGACACCCGAAGATCATAAGACGGCCGAATATGTCGCGCAGAAGTTTCGCGCCGCCGGCCTCGATACCCGGATTGTTCCCTACCGCGTTTTGATGAATTGGCCCAAGACCGTGCGCGTGGAAGCCTACGACTCGTCCGGCAAGCTGCTGATGAGCGGACCCACTCGCGAACACGTCGACAAGGACCCCGGCCAGGACAACCCGCGTGTCGCGATGCCGTTCAACGGCTCCTCGGGATCGGGAGATGTGACCGCCGAGGTAGTCTACGCCAACTACGGCCGGCTTGAGGACTTCAATCAATTGGCCGCCCAGCACATCGACCTTCATGGCAAGATTGTGATCGCCCGCTACGGTTCCAACTTTCGCGGCGTCAAGGTCTATCTGGCCGAACAGCGGGGCGCGGTTGGCGTGCTGCTCTACTCTGACCCGCAGGACGACGGTTACTACAAAGGCGACGTCTACCCCATGGGCCCGTGGCGGCCAGAAACCGGCGTGCAGCGCGGGTCGGTTCAGTATCTCTTCAAATATGCCGGCGATCCGGAGACTCCGGGCGTAGCCTCCACGCTCGATCTGCCCGACTCGGCCAGGATCAAGGATTTTATGGGGCCCAATGGCAACCAGCCCCGCATTATCTCCATCCCCATCAGCTACCACGACGCGGCGCCGATCCTGCAAGCGCTCAAGGGACCGGGCGTGCCGCAAGGCTGGCAAGGCGCTCTGCCCTTCCGCTACCACCTGGGCCAGGCCGATGGGCCGGGCGCGGTAAAGGTTCACCTTGTCTCCGAGCAGGATTATCAGCGGCGCATCATCTGGGACGTGATTGGAAAGATTCAGGGAACGGAGTATCCGGACGATTGGGTTGTCGCCGGCAACCACCGCGATGCCTGGGTCTATGGCGCCGTGGACCCCTCGAGCGGCACCGCGGCCATGCTGGAATCCGTGCACGGCATCGGCGCACTGCTCGAACACGGCTGGCGGCCCAAAAGGACGATCGTTTTTTGCAGTTGGGACGCGGAGGAGCAGGGCCTGGTGGGCTCAACCGAGTGGGTGGAACAGCACGCCCAGGCGCTGGAGCACGCGGTGGCCTATTTCAATGTCGACGCGGCGGTCTCGGGACCCGACTTCTCCGCCTCCGCTGTGCCCTCGCTCAAGGAATTTGTCCGCAGCGTCACCCGCGCGGTTCCCAGCCCCATGGGCGGGTCGGTCTACCAGGAGTGGAGGCTTAACCACCCCAGCGACGGCGAATCTCAGGCCGCAAATGCCAAGCTGCCCGCGGAAGAAGTCAGCGTGGGCAACCTCGGCTCCGGTTCCGACTTCACGCCGTTCCTGCAGCATGTCGGCGTTCCCTCGACCGACATCGGTTCCGACGGACCTTACGGCGTGTACCACTCCACCTTCGACGACTTCGCCTGGTTCACCCAGAACGCCGATCCCCACTTCCTCTATTTGCAGCAGATGGCGCGGGTGTTGGGACTGGAAGCCCTGCGCATGGCCGACGCGGATGTACTGCCACTCGACTACGTGACCTATGCCAAGGAAATATCCGCATATATCGCCACGGCGAGAAGGAAGGCTCAAGACGCAGGGCTCAGCTCGCTCGATTTTGCCCCTGCCGATGAAGCTGCCGGTCGCATGGTCAATGCGGCCCGCAAGGTCGAGACACTTGAAATCGGCGCTTCCGGTGACCTGGTCAAATTGAATTTGGCCCTGCGCCAGACCGAGACTGCGTTCATTTCGGATGCCGGCCTGCCCGGTCGGCCCTGGTACCGGCACACCATCTACGCTCCAGGCGAGTTCACCGGCTACTTCGCCGTGGTGATCCCGGGCGTGAACGAGGCCATCGACGCGCACAACCCGAGCCTCGCCGCAGCGCAGTTGACGGTCCTGACTCAGGCCATTGACCGAGCCGCACGCACTCTGGACTCGGCGAACTTGGCTCCAGCAAGCCAGTCGGGCCGATGAGGACGAACAAATCTCTGCGCGAATTTGCCGATTGTTTTTTCTACCGTTACGTGACACAGATCACAATCGGCGGCGCCGCAGCCGTTAAATGAGCTATTGCGATGCATTCCTGAGCGGTCCCTTAACCTTCGAGGCCAAATGCCGATATTCGTGGCAGCGCGTTTGCACTCGTATCCGCGCGAGAGGTTATCCGCCATGATTGATTTTTTTATCGGCCTTGCTTATGTTGCAATCGTTCTTACCCCAGCCATCGTTGCTTCAGTTCAGCTTCCCAAATCTCACAGTGGCGACCTCTGACGTTGTGTGGAGGCTAATGAAGGGCCGCTGAAGGGCAGTGCCGTGGCATAAAGTATGCGTAAGACACCGGTTCCTAAAACACCAGTTCTTTCCGATGAGGCACAGACTTTGACTGCGGCACTTGGGTTCGGCGCCCGAAGAAGTTCTGCCCGATTCTGCGAAAGTGGCTAATGTCGAGTGACGTATATCACCCCAATCGGTTGACCTCGGACGCTCTGCCTCGTATCGTTAGAGGTAGAGTGATGAAAATTTCCGGGAATACCTTGCGGATCGGGATTGCGGCTGCCGTGATAGTGGGCACCATTGCCTGGCTGGCCTTTACCGGCTACGGGGCCAACAAGAGCTATTACGTCACGATCGCGGAGCTGGGCGGCATGGGCGATAAGGCCTATCACAGCCAGTTGCGCGTCGAAGGCTTTGTGCAGCCGGGCTCCATCGAGCAGGACGGCACCCACGTGGCATTTGTGCTCAACGAGTTCGAGAGCCACAACCCCAAGGCGCCCTCGGGCCGCCTGCTGAAGGTGGAGTACAAGGGCTCAGAGCCGCCCCCGGACACCTTCAAGGACGACGCACAGGCCCTGGCCGAAGGCACCTACGGCCGCGATGGCGAATTCCACGCCAGCGTGTTGCAGGCCAAGTGCGCCAGCAAGTACGCTCCCGCTCAACCGGGCGCCGCGCCTGCCAAGCCGGCCGCCGCGTCAGGGGCAGCGCCTGCGCTTCCGCCTGCCAACCAGACAGCCGCCGCAAACTGAAAGAATGACAGCGAACGCACCCGAGGCCGACACCGGTTCCGCTAGCGCACGGCTCGATCGGGTTTCAAAGCTATTTGGTTCCTTTGCTGCGTTGCGCCAGGTTTCAGTCGATCTGGAGCCGGGACGCTGCTACGTCCTGATCGGCGAAAACGGCGCCGGTAAATCCACTTTGCTGCGTATTTTGGCTGGCCTATTGCGGCCCAGCCACGGAACGGTCAGGGTTTTCGGCAATCTTGAACCGCATGAGGCTCGTGCCCGCATCGGCTACATGAGCCATGCGCCGATGCTCTACGACGAACTGACCGCACAGTAAAATCTCCGCTATTTCGCAAGCCTCTACCCTGGGCGCGCCTGCCTGTCTGCAGCCGAAGCTCTGCGCCAGGTGGGCCTGGATCCGGATTTGACGCGCACCCTCGGTCAATATTCGCAAGGCATGAGACAGCGCACTTCGCTGGCGCGAGTACTGCTGCCGGTTCCCGAGCTGCTGCTGCTGGATGAGCCATTCTCCAACATGGACGTGGAGAGCGTTGAGCAGATGGTTGCGCTGCTGGCCGGTTTTCGCCAAAGCAATCGGACCATCGTGATCACGACCCACCAACGCGAAGCGGCAGCGCCGATTGCCGATTGGGTGCTGAGGCTTCAGGCAGGCCGAGTGGCCTCGTTTGAGCCGGGGTCCCCAGCGACAGGTCTTCGTCGCTGGGGTGGTGAGCCGGGGAGCCCAATCCTATGAAGACCAACGGCGCACGCTTTCTTGAAAATCTCGGCATCGCCTTCGAGCTGCGCGAGTATGAGGTCGACACTGAAGATCTGTCGGCCACAACAGTCGCAAAGAAGATCGGGATGCCGGCCGAGCAGGTCTTCAAAACCCTATTGACCACGGGCGGGCCGGGGACTTATGTCTTCGCCGTTATCCCCGGCAACGCCGAGCTGGACTTCAAGAAGCTGGCCCGCGCCGCCGGCCTGCGCAAGGCGGAGATGACGCCGCTCAAGGACGTGCAGCCTCTCACCGGCTACATCCGCGGCGGAGTTACAGTCTTCGGCGCAAAAAAAAACTACCCGGTTTTCGTGGATGAAACCGCGATCCTCTTCGACAAGATCAGTGTCTCGGCCGGAACGCGCGGAACGCAGTTGATCCTGAGCCCGGACGACTACATGCGCGCGGCCCAAGCCCAGACTGCCGATCTGACAAAGGACCTGCCGCACGCAGGCTCTCCGGAGGGACACGCCGCATGACCCGCGCTCTCTGGACACATCTCGTCAAGGACCTGCGCATCGAGTGGCGCTCGCTGGATGCGATCATCTCCATGCTCTTTTTTTCGGGTCTGGTAGTGGTGCTCTTCTCGATCGCCTTCGATCCGCGCGGAGCGTTCTCGCAGCAGATTGCCGGCGGCGTTCTGTGCGTGGCCACCATGTTCGCCTCGGTGAGCGCGCTCAACCAGGCCTGGGCACGCGAAATTCGCCACCAGGTGATGGACGCACAGCGCATGGTGCCCGCGCCGGGCTCAGACCTGCTGCTGGCCAAGGTGATCGTCAATTTCCTCTTTGTCACCATTGTGCAGGTGCTGCTGGCGCCGTTCTTTTTCGTCTTTTACAACCTGCACATCGCCGGGCAGGCCTGGCTGCTGCTGCTGGTTCTGCCGCTGGGCACATGGGCGCTGGTCAGCAACGGAGTATTCTTTGCGGCGCTTTCCATGGGCAGCCGCAACCGCGAGCTGCTGCTCTCGCTGATTCTGTTTCCCATCTTCATCCCCGCCCTGCTGGCCATGGTGCAAGCCACAACGGCGATCTTCACTGGAGAGAGCGACCCCATGCTCTGGATCAAGATGCTGCTGGGCTACGACATTATCTTCACAACCGTGAGTTTGCTGCTCTTCGACGTAGTTCTGCACGCCGAGTAGGGCACTTCCACAAGACCAAGCCCTTAAGGTTGTATTCCTATGGTAAGATTTTTTGCAGGTTAGGCATAAGCGTCTGGAGGGTATCTCCAGTAGGTACTGGACGCCGCTTGACATACGGTCGCGGGGCCTAGTCAGCTCTGGGAGTTCAACTCTTCTGCCCTCCGCCGGCCTACGACCGGCTTGTGTTTCCGCAGTTCGCGACATTTGCGCCAAGGCTGATGGGTTTGCAACAGATGCAACGATAGCAAGCCCTTTAAATTCATTACCCTGACGAAGCTTTTCGCATTTTACGCTTGACAATGTGCAACGATTTGGACTAGCGTACTCTTAGTGTGTCAAGCGGCGCGCCACCTACTGGCGTGATATGTAATTGCAAAAGGCCCTGGATCGACTATCCAGGGCCTTTTGACGTAGAGAGTGGAATTCCGCAGGAATGGACAAGATCCCTTTCGCCTTCTCGATTCATCCCGGCGAGATTCTGCTCACCGAGTTCATGGAACCCCTCGGCCTGACCGCTTATCGGCTGGCCAAGGATCTGCACATCTCGGCTCCGCGGGTGAACGATCTTGTGCGCGGCAAGCGTGGCATCACGGCAGACACCGCGCTCCGGCTGGGGCGCTACTTCGGCAACTCCGCCCAGTTCTGGATCGGCCTGCAAAGCGGACACGATCTCTGGGTCGCTTCCCGAAGCAAGTCGCTGAACAAGATTCGGCCCCGCCAACAAGCAGCCTGAACCGGGCGCGCGGTCTCTTCCTGTCGCCCGAGTCACCTCGCCGCGGTTACACTGGAAGGGTCAGTTCAGGATTCCCCGATGAAGAAATTTGCAGCCGGTCTGTACGTTGCCGTCACTCTCGCACTCATGGTCTGGGGCTATTACCAGGCCATCTACGCCGCTCCCAATGACGCAATGCAGGGCGAGATCTTCCGCATCATCTACTACCATGTGCCTTCAGCCTCCGTTGCTTTTCTGTTCTTCGCAATCTCCCTGATCGGCTCCATCGGCTTTCTGGCTTATCGGGGCAGCAGGCCGGGCTGGGCGCAGATTGCCGACGCCTGGGCGCTCTCCGGCGCCGAAGTGGGCGTGGTCTTCTGTTCCGTGGTGCTCACCACCGGGCCCCTGTGGGGACGGCGCGCCTGGGGCATCTGGTGGACATGGGACGCTCGGCTTACCACGACGCTGGTTTTGTGGCTGATTTACGTCAGCTACCTGCTGCTGCGCCGGTTCGCCGCCGGCCCCCAGATGCAGACCCTGGCCGCGGTCCTGGGAATCTTTGGCGCGCTCGACGTGCCTATCGTCTACATGTCCAACCGCTGGTGGCGGACCCAGCACCCGGCCCCCGTCTTTGGCGGAGACTCCAACTCCGGCATGGACCCGACCATGGTAGGGGCCCTGCTGTGGAACATGGTGGCGTGGCTGGCCTGGGGATTGCTGATCCTGGGCTTGCGCTACCGCGTGGAGCGCCAGCAGCAGAAAATTGTTGCCCGCGAAGCAGAGGAAGCCCTGAATGCCTGACCCGGCCACTTGATTCGGTTGAGCCAGCATGAACTGACAGAGAGGGAAAAATGGACCAAGCAGCGATTCTCGACCATCAATTCCGGGTTGCCGCCTACGCCGTAACCTGGGTCATCCAACTGGGCTATCTGGCCTGGCTGGGCCTGAAGTGGAGGGCGCAGAAACGGGACGCAGAGCGCCTGAGCGGCAAACCAAGCTAGGTTTCCGACCGTGTAATTTTGTGCGTTGGGTTCATGCTTTCCCAGGTCTCAGAATCGAGACCTGGGGCACCCAGAGTTAGTACAACAACTGGCTTCAGAGACCTAGCCGGCCGACTTTGACCGTAGATGGGCTTGATTACTTAAGGAACCTCCAAGGAAATCCCTACAAGTGGCCTGAATCTTTACTTACGGGAAACTTTGTTGGGATTCTGTCGAGTGAATTCTGGATTTCGGACTGAAATCCCATAATAGACCGAATTTTCTCAGCCGCTCAGTTACGCCCGCACTCTCCGTCAGGTCGGCTCAGGAAGAGATTACTTATGATTACCTAAGATTAGCTACAGATGTTTTTTGGCTCTTTCCTCCAGCCCTGTCGCACTTCGGCATTGCAGCTACAACTTTGGTGGGAGAACACTATGGCACCGGCAGTTCGCGTGGCTGTGTTTTAGTGGTATAGAAAATTTTTCCAATCCCATCGACTATTCATTTGACTGCAACTTGCATGAAGCTGTGCCAGGAGAGAAACACTATGCATGACCTTTTGATTGCTCTTGCCTTTATTGGCATGGTTGTCGCCCCGGCGATCGTTGCGGCCACGACCGATATCGATATCCCAGAAGAAAACAATTAGTTAGAACGTCTTGCGCTGCCAGGTACGACTTACCGTTCCGCGCACCCGGCCTTCCGTTTTCGATGCCGAACCAACTTACTTACACAAGATGGCACAGACGCCCGCACCGGCCTCCGCCGCCATTTTGAAATAACTTATCGCACCGCCTAACCACTGCAACATCTCCAGAGATGGTACAGTTTAAACCTCCATTCAGGCCGGCAAGTTTCCGTAGCCCGGCGACAAGCTTTTGGAGTCCCAGAGGCGTCTGGACGTCTGCACCAGCCTGTCAATATCCCAGGGCAATCGCATTTGAAAAAGCCTGCGTTGGGATTTGGAGAAAAGCAGCATACGAGGCACGGAAAAGGTCGAAAGAGGCACCCCAGGCGGCTCGAAATGTGGCAGGGGCTAAAGCCCGGCCTTTTTTTGTGGTCGTTTTGCGGCCTGACTGAAGTCATGCCCTGTTACAAAGCTC
>Ga0181520_10002336_pt1 | contig 35532 bp, 29 predicted proteins | sample PEATcosm2014_Bin_29_FD_132451 | JGI IMG/M metagenome (GOLD analysis project Ga0181520, IMG submission 132451) | Peatland microbial communities from MTU Mesocosm Facility, Houghton, MI, USA - PEATcosm2014_Bin02_30_metaG | ecosystem: Environmental > Terrestrial > Soil > Wetlands > Peat | place...
AGCGTAAATCCATCGCAGGGGATGCGGCGGCGCAATTCGTTGCTTCAACTCCGCATGCAGCGCTACTCGGCGATCCAGGCGTACTGCGCCTCGGTCAGGGGGACGACCGAAAGCCGCCCCTGCCGCACGAGCAGCGAGTCGGCAAAGATTTTGTTGGCCTTGATCTGGACCAGCGTTCGGGGCGTTTTGGTTCTCTTCACAAATTTGATCCGGACCTGCGGATTCTTCGGGTCGCTCGCGTCGACGGAGACGACTTTGGCCAGGCCGACGGTGCGCTTCTCATCGCCGGTGTGATAGATGACGAGCGTCTCTCCGCGCTCGAGCCCCGCGAGATTCCGCACCGCAACCGGATTCGAGACGCCATCCCACAGCGTCTCGCCCTCGCGCGCCAGATCATCGACGGAATAGGTGCCAGGCTCAGTCTTCAAAAGGTAGGGCATGGTTTTTCGCTTCCTCGCGCTCTGCGCGCTTTCCGTTATTCAACGCCATCTCGGGCTGCTCGACAGCTGCCTGCTCCGATTTTTTGGGCGCCTCGAGGGTTTCCGCATTCTTCAGGAACGCCTGGGTGTTGAGCAGTGGGCGCTCCAGGGGGCGCACCCACTCCGTCATCTCCGCGGCGGGCTTGCCGTTCGCCTCTGCGCGCGACAGCTCATTGCGCACCGTCTGCATCTTCGCATCGAGATTGTCGAGGTAATGGAGCAGGATCGCTTCCGCCGTCATAGGAAGCTTGGGCGAACCGAATTCGTATTCACCGTGATGGCTCAGCACCAGGTGCTCCACCAGCAGACGCTTGGCTGCGGGAAAATTCGGAATGCCGGCGATCTTGCGCTCGATCATCCCGATCCCGATGGTGATGTGGCCCAGCAGCTGACCTTCGAGGGTGTAGTCGAAGCTGGTTCCCCAGCTCAGCTCGCGCAGCTTGCCGATGTCGTGCAGCACGACACCGGTCAGCAGCAGATCGCGGTTGACTTCCGGATAATGCTGCGCCGCCAGCTCGCACATGCCCATCAGCGAGAGAATGTGCTCGAGCAGGCCACCGATCCAGGCGTGGTGCAGTCCCTTGGCCGCGGGGGCCTGCCTGAGCGCGGGCGCAATCTCCGCGTCGTTCAGAAATGCTTCGAGAAGCGCCTTCAGATCGGGATCGTGAAAGCTCGACACCCAACTCTCCAGCTCCGCCCACATTTCCGCGATGTCGCGCTGCGACTGCGGAACAAAATCGCTGAGCTCGTACTCGTCCGGGGTCGCCCGGCGAATCTTCTCGACCTTGATTTGCAGCCGCTCGTTGAAGCGGCAGACTTCGCCGCGCACCTTCACCACGTCGCCCACATCGAACTCGCCGGCGTCGTCGATCTCCCACATGCGGGCGTCAATCTGGCCGCTGCGATCGGCGAAGATCAATGCGAAATAGTGGCCGCCATCGCGACCGGTGCGCACCTGTTTCAATGCAGTGGCGAAAAAGCCGGTTATCTCCCGGTTCTCGCGGCTCGCCAGATCGGCCACCATCGGTTCTTTCATCGTTGTTGACTAAATCTGCGGCTGGCTGGATGGCGGTGTTTGCGCTGGAGGCGTGGCACTCGGCGACGCGGGCGGCGTGCTCGGTGGCGGGGTTGGCACTCCTGTTCCGCTGGTCGCAGATCCGTTCGCGCCAGCACCTTGTCCGTTCTTGTCCTCATCGCCCATGCGGCGTTTCGGCCCGGTCCTGGCGGGATTCGGCTTCTTCTGTTTCGTCGTATCGCCGTTGAGCCCCACTGCGGCCTGCTGTTGCTTGTCCTCTGCGAGCTGCTCGGGCGTCTCCTTCGGTGGCTGGAATTTCTGTTTCTTCTTCGCGGCCTTGTCCTGAGCCTGTTTTTGCTTCGGTTCCTTCATGCGGTCGGAGAATCGCGTTTTGGCCGTCTTCTCTGTGTCGGCACCATTGTTGATGACGTTGCCCTCGGCGTTCGTCACCGCCATCGTGTTCGCCGGCGGCACGTTGCCGGCCACATCCTGATTGGCTGCAGGCGTCTCGGCAGAGGATGAACCCGCACCCGCATCGACCTGTCTGGTATCGCCTGCCGGCAGCGTCTCCCGCGGCGCCTGGCCAAACCGGATCTTCTCCCTCTTCCCGGGCTTTTCGGTACCAGTCTTCGCGCTCGCCAACTGCACCGGGGCGCCCTTTTGCGCGTTCACCTGGTCGAGGGTCGGAACGCCCGCCGGAACCGCTGCGCTGGCCGTCGCGCTCGTTTTGTCCTTCCGCTGCGGAAGCTGGCGGTACCGCGCCCGGTCAACGTGCTTCTTCTTCTTCGGCTGGGGCGGTTGGTACGCACCCTCGATGAACTTGATCTCGTTCGCTGTCGCGCCGGAATCCGAATACGGAGCGCGAACCTCGATGGCCGCTTCATCGCGCAGCTTCCCAAGGTACGCCCGCATGGCCGGCTCCATCTTGGTCATCCCGATCCTCTCCTGGATGTCGTTCTGGACGTCGGCGAGCGGCGTGACTCCGCCCTTGGTATGGTCCGTCACCGCCAGAATCAGCCAGCCCTGTTTGGTCCTGATCGGCGCCGTGAACTGCCCCGGCTGCAGACTGAACGTCGCGTCCTCCATCACCTTCGGCAGGTCGCCACGCTTGTAGTCGCCCAGGCGTCCGCCCTCCGCAGCGGTTGGCCCACCGGAGTCGGCCCTGGCCACGGAGGCAAAATCCGCTCCTGTTTTCAGGCGTGCCTCCAGGGCATCCGCCTTTTTCCCGGCATCGGCCACCTGCGCCGCGTCGTCAGGATTCGGCGTGGGGATCAGAATCTCGCTGAGCTTGACCTGTTCCGGCCTCTGAAAGTCCTGCACGTGTGCGTTGTAGTACGCCTGAATCTCAGACGGCGAAATGTCGATCTTGTGGCCAACCTCCTGGCTGATCACGGTCGACGTAATTACGTTCTCGCGAATCTGCTCTTTCAGATCCTCGAAGGAAACGCCCTGGGCCTCGGCGGCCTTTTGCAGATCCTCCATCGAGTCCATGTGGTACTGCTTGCGCATTTCGTCCAGGCGCTTCACCACTTCGGTCTCGCCGTTGATACCCAGATCCTTCCCCTTGGCCAGCAGGAGTTGCTTGTCGATCAGTGAACGCAGCAGATCGCGCCGCTGCTCCATGAGCTGCTGCTGCGACCAGCCCTGCTGCTGCGCCTCCTGGTCCATCTCATGCATGGCGCGGTCGTAGTCCGACTTGCTGATCGCCTGGTCGTCGACCATCGCCACAATGTCTTCCACGACTGTGCCCTGATAGGGCGAAGGCGTGGTTCGCTGCGTGGTCAGGCCAGTGTAATTCGCCCCGCGGGCCTGAGCGGAGGAAGGCACAACGGCGCCGGCGGCAAACGACAGGGCCACACCGGCTGCCAGCATGGCAGGAAATCGCGAAACTCGATGCATCATAGGGATCAACGTCTCTGCGCCTGTCTCATCCGCCTTGCAGCACGTTCGCTTCTATGGACTCGGTGCTGGCGCTTTCGTCAATTGTACCGCGCAGTACATGGGTTGGACTCGCGGGAAGGCTCTCTGGTCAGCGGGCCGACAGACAAAACTCGCGACAAACCAACGCCATCGGTTCCTCCACTCAGAAATCGAAGTATGTCCGGGCGGCAAGTATGTCCGGGCAGCCACGGTCTGCTGTTTCCTATTGCCTATTTCCTGCTTTTGTATGCATAGTGTTTCGATGGATCAACTCCAGCCCGGCTCGACCCTTGGCCATTACAAGGTTCTGCGCCCGATCGGCGCGGGCGGGATGGGTGTGGTCTACGAAGCTGAAGACCTCCGCCTTGGCCGTCACGTGGCGCTCAAACTGATCAGCGGGAGTGAGGCTCCGGAACCCTCCGCGCTGGAGCGTTTCTACCGCGAGGCGCGCATTGCCTCGTCGCTGAACCATCCGGGGATCTGCGTCATTCATGAGATCGACGAGGTCAACGGCCAGCCCTACCTGGTGATGGAGTTGCTCGACGGCCAAAGTCTTGACCGCCTTTACGCGGGGCACCCCGCTCCGCTTGATCGCCTGACTGAGATCGGGATTCAGCTCTCCGATGCTCTGGACGCCGCACACCGGAAGGGCATCCTCCATCGCGACATCAAGCCGGCCAATATTCTTGTGACCGCATCGGGCCAGGCCAAGATTCTGGACTTCGGCCTCGCGCGCATCGACGACCTCGCTCCCAGTGATTCCACCGGATCCGGCATCTCGGATCGCGACAAACTCACGCGTTCCGGCGCCACCCTCGGCACGGTCGCGTACATGTCTCCCGAGCAGGCCCGCGGCGAATCCCTGGATGCGCGCAGCGACCTGTTCTCCCTTGGCGTGGTGCTCTACGAAATGGCGACCGGCAACCACCCCTTCAGTGGGACCACCAGCGCCGTCGTCTTCGACAAACTGCTGAATTACCATCCGCCGTCCGCGTCTTCGCTAAATCACAATCTGCCGGCGGAGTTCGAGAACATCCTGAACAAGTCTCTGGAGAAGGAACGCGATCTGCGCTACCAATCCGCGTCCGAACTTCGCGCCGACCTGCGCCGCCTGCAGCGTTCGACGTCCGGCATTCACGGCACCGTGGCTCACATGCCCGCCGCCGCGACTTACCCCGGAATGAAGCGCATCGGATCCGCCGAACCCGCCGCCAGCGCCTATCCCACCCCGGCTCCGGCGCCGCTTCAACTCCTGCCTCCGCGGCCCCCGGGCAGGCGATTTCGCCCGGCGTGGTTCATCGCTGGCATCGTGGCCCTCCTTGTCACTGCTTCCGCCATTGCAGGAATCGGATACTACGCGCGAAAAAGATCAGCCGCTGTTACAACTGTGGCCAGTGCCCCGCGATCTGCAACCAACACTGCGACGAATTCGAAACTGTCCCCTCCAACACTACCAGCGGCTGAGGTCGCCGCGCCGGCCAGGGAACTCAAATCCGCCACCGCCAAACCTTCGGCGTCGACGCCCAAGCCCTCTGCTGTGGTCCCCAAAACCTCCGTGAACACCAGCGCTGGCGCTCCAGAACCAGCAGTCGCGCCGCCCGTTCCGTCCACTTCATCCTTTGAGGCCGACGCCGGAACCTCCACTGGACCTTCGCCGGACACCGGTCACGTTCCGCCGGTCATCCCTTTTCGGCGCGCCTACGCGGCCGCTCCCAGTTTTGAGACGCATCACCTTCATCGTTTTGGCGGATTCTGCGTTGGGACTCTGCAGTTCAAGCCGGAAATCCTGAGCTTCAGCTCGAATGTTCACTCCTTCACACTGACTCGCGATCAGATCGATTCCATCGAGGGCGATGCCGTTGTTGAATCCGGTGGCCGGCGCTGGCGGTTTGAAATACCGGGGAAGAATGGCCCGCAGGTGCACGCCATGCTCGAGCGCTGGTTCGCTGCCGTTCCCGCCCCTCATTGATCAGACGATTTTTTGGCCTTCCGGGCCCGGCCTCAGGGAACCTCCCTAACGGTTTCTGCGTATTCCGGTCCAAGGCCGATTGGCCGAATATCTCCGGAGGAGCTTTTCCCTATGCAGACCGTCGAGCGCGTCGTGATCAACGCCAGTCCAGCAGCCATCTGGCAGGTTCTTGCCGACGTCGAACGCTGGCCCACCTGGACCCCAACGGTCCTTAACGTTGAGCCCCTCACCCGCGACGGCTTCCGGATCGGAGCGAAGTATCGCGTGACGCAGCCCAAGCTGCGCCCCGGTGTTTATGAGGTCACGGAGCGGGTGCCGCACCAGGCGTTCACGTGGGTGCAGAAGGCACCAGGCGCGACGATGATCGCCGACCACCGCCTCACTGCCTCTGACGGCTCCGGCACTGAGGTTGAGCTTTCGTTCTCGACAGAAGGGCTGCTGGGGGCGATTCTCGGCAGCCTGAAGGCGAAGACGATCGCGGACTACGTGAAGACAGAGGCGAAGAGCCTGAAGCAGCACTGCGAGACGCTCGCGGCCAAATCGGCGTGAGGGCTGGCGGTCGTCCGGCCTGGTTTTTTGGGGAACTGTGTAAGTTCTCGGGGACCTGGATGCGTGTGGGGCGAACTAATATTCGCGCACATAGGGTGCGTACTGCGGATCCCAAACGTTCGCCTCGATCGCTGCATCGACCTCGTTGTCCTTCAAATCCGATAACCCCTCGGCGATTGCCTGTCGTGCCACTGCTGCCGCAATCACACGGCTCAGCCTGCGCGATTCGGCAAGCGGAGGCAGCAGGCTCGCGTTCGGATCTTTATCCACGGGGGATAGTCCGGTGAGCGCTCTCGCCGCCGTCATAAACATGGCATCGGTCACGCGCCGCGAGTTTGCCGCGACAATACCCAGGGCGAGGCCTGGGAAAATGTAGGAATTGTTCGTTTGATCGATACAGATTTCCCGATCGCCGACCTTGACAGGTTCGAACGGGCTTCCGGTTCCGATCAGGGCTCGTCCGTCGGTCCACTTCAACAGGTCCTCCGGCGTCGCCTCGCTCTTCGCTGTGGGATTCGACAGCGGAAAAATGATGGGCCGCTCCGTATTCTTCGCCATCGCCCGGACCGCGTCCTCGGTGAACATGCCGGCCTTGCCCGCCACGCCAATCAGCACGGTGAGCTTCGCGTTCCACGCCACTTCTTCGAGTCCGATCTTCTTCGCGTCCTTCACCCGCCAGCCTGCAACGTCGCTCGCCGGATGCACGTAACCCTTTTGCTCTGGATGAATTCCCTCGGCGCCCTCGACCAGCAGCCCAGGGCGGCCCATGGCGTAGATTCGTCCGCGCGCTTCGGCTTCGCTCAAGCCCTCTTGCTGGAGCGCCTTCACCAGGAGATTGGCGATCCCTATGCCCGCCGAGCCGAAGCCCAGAATCCCGATTCGTTGGTCCGGCAGCGAAGTTCCCGCGGCCTTTACCGCGGCCAGCAGCGTGGCCAACACCACCGCCGACGTTCCCTGAATGTCGTCGTTGAAAGTGCACAGACGGTCGCGATATTTCGCCAGCAGCCGCGCTGCGTTCGAGCCGGCGAAGTCTTCCCACTGCAGCAGCACGTGGGGCCATCGCTTTTCGACGGACGATACGAAGGTCTCGATGAAGTCGTCGTATTCGGGCCCGCGCACGCGCTTGTTCCGCCAGCCGATATAGATCGGATTCGCGAGACGCTCTGCGTTGTCGGTCCCCACATCCAGCAGGACCGGCAAACAATATTCGTGGTGAATCCCGCCGAGGGCTGTGTAGAGCGCCATCTTGCCAATGGGAATTCCCATACCACCCGCGCCCTGATCGCCAAGGCCCAGGATGCGTTCGCCATCGCTCACGACGATGGCTCGTACGTTGTCGTAGCGTTTGTGGGAGAGGATCTTCTCGATTCGCGCTTTGTTGGGATAGCTCAGGAAAAGGCCGCGCGGCTTCCTCCAAATTTCGCTGAAGCGCTGGCATCCTTCGCCCACCGTGGGCGTGTAGACGATGGGCATGAATCTCTTTACATCGGATAAGAGCAGTGCATAAAAGAGCGTCTCGTTGATGTCCTGCAGGTCGCGCATGAAGACGTACTTCTCAAACGGCGTCTCGAAGGTGTCGAATGCCGCGCGACGCCGCGCAATTTGCTCCTGGAGCGTGCCCACATGTGGAGGCAACAGGCCGTGCAGGTCGAATGCGTCGCGCTCGTCTTCGGTGAAGGCGGTGCCTTTGTTGAATCGTGGATGGTTCAGGAGGGTAAAGCCGTAGAGCTTTGTCCGGATCGCGGGTTCCGTCATGAGCGCCTCAACTGCGATGATGCGACGCCGGCACGGGTTGGAGGAAGGGCCGGCTAAACGAGAATTCTAGCTGTCGTCTTCGAGGATTCCGCCAAACATCGCCACATCTTCTGTTACTGAAGCTATGCCCCGCCTCGCAACAAGCAAGTATTTTTCCGTGCGCATCGACTCACGCACGTGTTCGCCCACACGCTTCAGCACTCCTTGCTGCGAGGAGTGCTTCTGGAAGGCTTCCAGCTTGCGTCCGGCGAGGGGGCCCAGGTCGAGGGTCAGAGACCACGGCAAGGTCGCAGCGAGATTTGTCAGCTCCGGCCGGTCGCGCACGCTCACAAATGGTGTGCTGACGTAATAAAGCTTCTGTGGCGCAAAGGGGTGTAAGCCCGTGTCCACATGATCGGGGTACATTTCCGCGCGGCCCGCCCAGTGGAACGCTGCTGTCGTCACTACGGAGATCATGGTGTGATCGGGATGCAGATTCACGCCGCCGTCACCGCCAAACGTGAGCACCACGTGGGGCTGCCAGCGCCGGATGTGTTCGACGACAAGCCCCGCCATCTCCTGGAAACTTTGCTTCGCGAGCTCGCCGTCCGGATATGTCAGTACTTCATGACGCGTCACGCCAAGGACTGCCGTCGCCGCGTCCAGCTCCGCGCGGCGCAGCTTGCCCAGGTCCGCATCGGGCGCTGCGCCCTCCCGAAAATGCGCTGCCTGCCCGTCGGTGAAGCACAGCACGAAGGTCTCCGCGCCTGCCTCATGCGCGAGCATCAGCGCGCCGCCAAAGCCGCCACTTTCGTCGTCAGGATGAGCCGTTACACAGAGGAGTCGATGGGGCAAGGCTGCTCTTCTTCTTCCGCCGGAAAATCCTCCGGAAAATCGTCCCACGGCAAGTCGGCCTGCAACACGGGCGCAAAAGTCTTTCGATGCAGAATCGAGGGGCCGAGGTTCTTCAGAGCCTCGCGATGTTCGGGCGTGGCGTAGCCCTTATGCGATGCGAGGCCGTAGCCGGGATACTCCGCATCCAGCTCACACATGCGTTTGTCACGATAGACCTTCGCCACCACCGATGCCGCCGCGATCGAAATGCTGAGCGAATCGCCGTAGATGATTTTCGTCTGGGCGTGCGGCAGGTCGAGCAGCAGCGCGTCGATCAGCAGATGATCGGGCTGCGGGTCGAGACGCATCACGGCCGCGGCCATCGCCATCCGGCTCGCCTGGTATATGTTCACGCGGTCAATGGTCTCGGCGTCGACTTCCTCAACGGCAATGGCAATCGCGCGCACCCGGACGATCGCTTCCAGCCGCTCGCGATCCTCGACCGGCAACTGCTTTGAATCCCGAAGGCCCCGAATGCGCGTATCCGCGGGCAGGATGACCGCCGCGGCCGCGACCGGACCGAAGAGAGCTCCGCGCCCCACCTCATCGACGCCGGCGATCATGTTGGCGCCGGTGGCTCGCGCCAGCCTCTCGAATTTGTTTCCGCAGGCCAGGGACCGCAGCATACGCATTTTGCGGGTGGCAGCTGAAACTTCATCGTCGGGGAGTTTGCGCCGCCCGCGCTTTGGAATCAGTTCGCCCTGCAGGGTCCCCATGGGTCGAGTTTACTGCGCGATATGGCTGGACGCTGGTGGAAAAGGCGTCACAAATCCCGTCACAAAAACACCAAAGCCCCAGCCTTTCGCCGGGGCGTTTGGTTTTTCTGAACTCTGAACGCTAGCTGCGCTCGACTTCCTTCAGGCGGGCGGCCTTGCCGCGCAGTCCGCGGAGGTAGAACAGCCGCGCGCGCCGCACCCTGGACGACCGCACCTTCTCGACCTTGTCAATGACCTTACTGTTGAAGGGGAAAATGCGCTCGACGCCCTGGCCGAAGCTCATCTTGCGGACGGTAAAGCTGCCCTGCGGACCGTTCTTGCGCGCGATCACGACGCCTTCGAACGCCTGTATCCGTTCCTTGTCGCCTTCCTTAATTTTGACCTGGACGCGCACGGTGTCGCCCGCCGCAAAGGGGGGCAGATCGGTGCGGTTCAGCTTCTCGGCAAGGCGCTGCATGACTGGGTGAATCGACATGACCTAACTCATTTCTGAAGGGAGTATGCGAATTTTTAGTTTACAGGAAATTCATGCATTCCGCCGATCAGAGCCGAGCTCGCCAGTAGCCCGGCCGTCTGTGGCCATGAGCCACGGCCAGCACCGTAATGACGAAAAGATTCGCCCGATAAATCACCGCGAACGGAAATCGCTGCAGGACAAATTTTCTACTGCCCGCAATGCCAGCGGGCCACCGGTCAGGCGAATGAATGATCTGAGCGATGGCGTGGTCGACTTCCTCAACAAAACGAGTAGCCGCGCTTTCGCTGCGATCACGATACCAAGCTACTGCCAATCGGATTTCTTCGAGCGCAGCAGGATGAATCTCCAGCTCAGCCGCCATGAAGAGCAGCCGCAATTTGCTTCCGCGCCTCAGCCCACGAAACCGGCTTCACCCGTCCCGAATCCAACTCCTCGATGCGCCGCGCAATTTCCCGATCCCACTCGGCCTCCGCCGATGAATCGATCGTTTCGTCAAGGCTCTCCAGAAGTGCTCCTGCCAACGCGGCCCTCGCCTCGCTGGGCAACGCCAAGGCCTGCTTCAACACGTCAGAAAGATCCTTCGCCATAGATAAATTCTAAACCCGATTTGTGCTCGTCTCCGGCGCCCTTCATTTGCGCGTCACGGCGTAATAGATCACGTAGCCCCACGAGAAAATCCCGTGCAGAATGGCCCACAGGATGCTCGTGCTTCTGGTCCACGACAGCACCACTGCGATCGACGACCCCAGGGCCCAGCACCCCGTGCCTCCGTGGCCGCCGCCGCAACGGCATTTCCCGCTGCGTTTTTCCAGTTCCGCAACCCTGGCTTCCAGCGTCGCAACATCGTCTGTTGCCATATACAGTCCTCCCTATGCGCGCATGCCCGAGGAAGGCCTTGAGCGCGCGCACACATTATGCGCCCAATCCGATCGCACGGCTTACAATCGCCTTGCTCATGTTCACGAGATTCGGAACGGCCTGTCTCCTCGCCCTCGCCGCCACGTTCCCTGCCTGTGCCCAGTCCGACGCCGCGCTCACCGCGACGCTCCAGTCGCAGATCGCAGGCTTCCACGGCAAGGTCTCTCTCTACGCCCAAGACCTTGCCACTGGCAAGACTGTCTCAATTGATGCGGACGAGCCTGTCCCCACCGCCTCCGTCATCAAGCTTGGCGTGCTTTACGCGGCTCTGCAGTAAATTCGCGGGGGCCGCGCGCACTTCGACGACCGGCTGATGCTGCACCACGAGGACCGGGTCCCTGGCTCGGGCGTTCTGCTCTTTTTCGACACGCCGATGACCCTGACGCTGAAAGACGCGCTCACTCTGATGATCGCGGTCAGCGACAACAGCGCCACCAACCTGGTTATCGATGATCTCGGTTTGGACACCATTGACAGCGAGCTGAGTGCGGCGCCGCCGCGCGGCCTCGGCCTGAAAAATACCTGGCTCTACAAGAAGGTCTACAAGGATCCGACCGGCCCTCAGCCTTCCGATCAGCCGCAATTCGGGCTCGGCAAGACCACTGCGCGCGAGATGGCGTTCATCATGGAGCGGTTTGTCAAGTGCGAGCTCGGCCCGGTTCCGCGGGTGGCAGCCGAGCCCGGCCTTGTTTCATCGCCGATCCCGCCGGATAAGGACCTGTGCGGGACCGCGATCCACATGCTCAAGGCGCAGTCCGACCGGGACATGATCCCGCGCTATCTCGAGAAGCTCGACACGACGGAGGGTGATTCGGCCATCGCCAACAAAACCGGCGCAATCGATCACGCGCGCAATGATGTCGGGGTGGTCTACACGAAGCAAGGGGTCATTATTATTTCGGCGTTCACCCACGACAACGCGGACACGAGCTGGACACCTGACAACGAGGCGGAGCTTCTTGTCGCGAGGATGGCTCGGAGCATAGTCTCAAGCTTGCAATAGCGACCGAGCTGTTGGCTATTGCCTGTGGCCGCCTGGCTACGCCGGTGTATGATCTCGGCGATAAGCGATTTCCGCAGGTTCGATCGCGACAAACCCAGGGAGCGACTCAGCTGTGTCCTCAACCGTTGCGAGTACGCCGGCCAAACCGACAATTTTCATCCTGCAGATTCTCGGAATCTGCGTCTTTGTTCTGGCGTTTTTCCTGCCCGCGGTTTCGGCCGGTCCCGGCAATCCGCTGAAGGGATGGGAGTGCGCGGTGATTACGCTGACGGCAATCATCCGCGCAGAGACGTATCGGTCGGCGTCCTTCCTGGCGGCGATCAGTGGATTACTCAACCCTTTAATGTTTCTTTATCTGGTGTGCTCGCTCATTCCGCGTTGCCGCTTCGTGCGAAGGCTTCTGACGGGCGTGATTTTGGTTTGTATGATCGCGACCTGGGTGTTCTTCGGGCTCGCGCATCTGTCGCCTCGGATCGGCCACATCTTCTGGATTGTTGGCGCGCTGCTTATCCTGTGCGGAGAGCTTCGCCATCACATGCCCGCCGCCGCAGCGTAGCCCTATTGCGCCCTATTGCCTGGTCAGGCGAGCCACGAACTCCGCCCACTGCGGCCAGCCCTGCACTAATTCCTCGCGCTTTCCCGAGGCGTAGTCCGCGTAATCAAATCCCGGACTCACGGAGCATCCGAGCAACGCGACTTTGCCTCCGGCGATAAGGCGCGTGCCCTGCCACACGCCTTGCGGCACCACGGTCTGCAGCAGCTCACCGTTCCCCAGGTCACGGCCCAGCACTACGCGCTTCCCTGTTCCATCTGGCCATAGTTGCAGCATCTCCACCGGATCGCCGAGATAGAAATGAAACACCTCGTCGGACGCGAGTTTGTGCATTTCGGAGAAATTGTCGGGTTCGAGCAGGTAGTAGATCGCTGTCCCGGCCGACCGGCTTCCGGTGTATCTCCCCGCCGGCAGCGCGTCGAGGGGAATCGTCTCGTCCGCCTTCCAGGTTTGCCGAAACCACCCGCCCTCGCGCGGATGGGGCTCCAGGTGCAGCATCTCCTTCAGTTCGTCAGCACTGATTTCCCTGGCCATGGAGGAATCCTAACCTGGCTTTGTCTGGAACATTGTGCCGGCCGGCGTTGTCTATTCCCACAGAGACTCACCCGAGCACAACAAGCTCGCGAATCTCTCCTCTCGCTCTCTCCGGCGCGCCGCGTCCGCTTTAGGATTTCGATCCGAGCTGTGTGATGAACGCCGAACACCGAACGCCCATGGATGCACAGGAGGGAGCCCCATGTTCGAAGACAGCCTTGTCGAATCCACCGGACGCATCCACACCCGCAGTGGCCGCTACGCTGCCGGTTCCTTCGTCCTCGAGACGGCGCTGGTCGCCGTCCTGATTCTCATCCCGTACGTTTTTCCCGACATGTTGCCGCACAAATTCCTCAGCGTTCCGCTGATTGCTCCGCCGCCCGCGCCTGCCGCACCCATCGCCGCTCAACCCTCCGCGATAGCCGCGTCCCGTCCGCAGCCCATCGTCATCGACATGACCGTGCCCACCAGGATCCCGCACGGCCCCATCCAGGTCGTCGATCCGCCTAACTCCGGAATGACCGTTCCGGGCGCTATCGACTTCGGCACCGCTCGTGACGGCGTCATTGGCGTTCCAGGCGTTGGCCCTGGCACGCCTGTGCCTGTCCAGCGCGTTCGTCCCGCGAGACCCACCGGCCCTCTTCAACTCTCTGAAGGGGTCGCGGCCGGCCAACTCCTCGTGCCCATCCAGCCACGATACCCGGCCATCGGCATCGCCACGCACACCCAGGGAACCGTGGTTGTGGCGGCCATCATCTCGACGGAAGGCCGTATTGAGAGTCTGCGCGTCGTTAGCGGTCCGCCGATGCTTGTCAGCGCTGCGGTCGAAGCGATCCGCCAGGCCCGCTACCGTCCGTGGAAACTCAATGGCGAACCGGTGGAAGTGGAGACCACCATCAATGTGGTTTTCTCTCTCGGCACCAACTGAGGTTGAAGACTGGGCGCCCCGGTTCGTTTTCAGGACGGACTTGTTTCGGGACTGGGGCGCCTTTCTGCGATGCCCGATCTGTACCCCGATCATGTGACTCGCATCACTCTTTGCAGCGCTATTGTTGCGGTACGATGAAAACCGATGCGGGTCCTTGTCTACTCAGCTTCCTGGTGCCGTGACTGTCGCGAGGCCAAGCGCTTTCTTGAATCCCACGATATCCCCTACACAGAAATCGACATTGAGGAGACGCCCGGCGCCGCCGAAGAGGTGGTCGCCCACGTGGGCAAACGCGCTATTCCGCAGTTCGTGATCGATGGGGAGTGGGTTCAGCCGTATCGCCCGGGCTGCGGCTTCCTCCACGCCGAAATGGCGGCGCGGTTCGGGTTGACCAACGGCGCCCCCAAAGTCCGCTCCTGACCCGCGTGCTCGCGACCCAAGTGCCTCCGGGAACCAATCCCGTCTAACCTGCGTACCTCATCCCAGACGAAAGGGAAGTGTGCCGTGAATCAAGTTCGCAAGCACAAGCGTCGCATCTGGCTTTGGGGCGGCCTGGTGGCCGTCGTCGTCATCGTCGTAGCCGTCACGGCGTTCGCGCTGCGCGCGGGCGATCCCAAGATTCCGGCTGCGCGCCTGGCCAAGGTCACTCGCGGCGACATCGCCAAATCCGTGGTCGCCACCGGACCCATCCAGCCCATCACCAAGGTCGAGCTCAAATCGAAAGCGTCGGGCCTGGTCGAAAAGCTCTACGTCGATATCAATCAGATGGTGACCAGGGGCCAGGTTCTTGCCCAGCTCGACCAGGAGGAGATTCTGGCTCAGGTGGCCGCTCAGCGCGCGCAGCTTGCCGCAGCCGAGGCCAACGTCACGACCTTCTCCGCCAACATCGCGCAGGACAAGGTAAATGCCGAGGCACCTGACCTGCCGATGTACCAGGAGACCTATGATCGCAACGCAAAAATGCTGAAGGACGGCATCGTCTCGCAGCAGGCTCTCGACAACGCCGAGCGCGACTACCTGGCGCAGAAGAACAAGCGCGACGCGGCCCTGGCGCAGATCGGCGTCGACCAGGCGAAGCTCCGCCAGGCCGAAGCACAGGTGCAGCAGGCGAAGGCGAGCCTCGACCAGCTCAACCAGCAGCTAAGCTATACGACGCTGGTCGCACCCATCGATGGCATGGTGCTTTCGCGCGACGTTGAAGTCGGTGACGCGGTCAGCTCCATTCTGGTGCTGGGTTCAACCGCGACGCTGGTGATGACCATCGGCGACATCCATCAGGTTTACGTCGACGGCAAAGTCGACGAGGCCGACATCGGCAGCGTTTATCTTGGCCAGCCGGCGCGCATTCACGTTGAATCGTTTCCCAACAAGACCTTTAACGGCAGAGTCACGAAAATCTCCCCGCTCGGCGTCGAGAAGGACAACGTCACCACTTTTGAGGTACGGGTCTCGATCGACAACCCCACGGGCGAGCTGAAAGCGTTGATGACGGCTAACGCCGAAATCCTGGTCACTGAGCATCATGGCGCGCTCAGCGTGCCCGAGCAGTCCATGACGTGGGACAACGACAAGAACGCCTTCGTCTGGGTGCCCGATGCGAAATCGAAAGACGGACAGAAGAAGCTGCCGGTCACGGCCGGGATCTCCAACGGCACGCGCACCGAGATTCTTTCCGGTCTTAAGGAAGGAGAGCCGGTTGTTCTGCAACAATAGAAAGCCGCTCGATGCAGGATTTGTAACCGTAACCGCTACTTGCAAGGAAGAAAATCAGCCCGGGCCCCATCCGCTCGCCTGAGGAGGTTATGAAAATGCACGTTGCACTCAGAAATTCGGCTCTGGCCGCCGCCATCGCCGTGCTCATCCCTGCTGCGGCGCTTGCCGCCGACGGCACCTTCGACAAAACTCTACACACCACCGGGCAGGTCATGCTGACAGTCTCCACCGGCTCCGGATACGTGCACGTCACTCCCGGCTCCTCGAGCGAGGTTCACATTGTGGGCCACGTTCACGCCAACGGCTGGGGCTTCAACGCCTCCGCCGACGACCGCGTCAAGCAGGTGGTCAACAATCCCCCCATCGATCAGTCCGGCAACATTATCACGATCGGCCGTCATCAGGACTGGATGCGTAACGTCTCCATCGACTACGACGTAACCGCTCCGAAAGGCACGCAGCTCGAGGCCAACTCCGGCTCCGGCGATCTTCGCCTGCAGGATCTCGGCGGTCCGCTGAAGGCGAATACCGGCTCCGGATCCATTGAAGCCAGCGGCTTCAGCGGCCGGGTCCAGCTGCAGACCGGCTCGGGCGACGTTCGCGGGCAGCTGCAGTCGGCCAACGACGTGAAGGCGACCACGGGCAGCGGCAGCATTCATCTACAGGGCGTTGAAGGCGCGCTGTTCGCGGAGACGGGCTCGGGCGACATCGAAATCGGGGGCCACCCCGGCTCGGACTGGAAGGTGGAAACCGGCTCCGGCTCGGTGACGCTGAGCGTGGGCGGGGCGCACTTCACCCTCGATGCAAGCACCGGCTCAGGCTCCGTTCACAGCGATCCGCCCATCACCATGCACGGGTCGATTGAGCGCCACCACGTACAGGGCGACATCAATGGAGGCGGTCCCACCGTTCGCGTCGAAACCGGCTCGGGCGACGTCCGTATTCACTAAGTTTGCCTGGTGCCCCATCCTGTGGCTCGGCGATTTTCTGAGCCGCGGGGTGGGGCGCCGGATGGCCCGCCTGCTCCTCTACCCTTTCTTTTTCCTGCCGCGCCGCCTTCATCAACCCCTTCAGCAGGATCTCTGGCTTGTCCTTGAACTCCCGCAGCCACCCTGCCGATAACCACGCCGGCGGAATCACGAACTGCGCATATCCGCAGTCGAGGCAAACCGCGATCTCCGGTGCCGGAACCAGAGGCGCCGCACTTCTGGTTCTGGCGCGGTTCAGATAGAGCCGAACGTCTGCCGGAAATGCAGTCATCGCCTCGGAATAGCATTTCTTGCAGATCACGGAATCCCCCTCAGGCTTCTGGTCTCGCCCTCTGTACCCTCTCATCGGTGCCAGGTACAAAGAACTTGAGCCAGTGAAACGCGGAAACCCCACGAAACCTTAGGAATTCTGTGACCCTTCTCACTCCGGGAAAGCGTCCTCCAATGAATCAAGCCTCGGCGGATGCCCCACCCTGTCCCCTGATTCCGAGGAAACAGAGTGGGAAGAACGGAGACTCTTTACGACTGAGTGGCGCCGCAGTTCGGACAGAACTTTACTGTGCCCTCGACCTTCTGCCCGCACTGCGGGCAGAAATGCACCGGGCCGGCGGCCGGCGCGGCGGGCGGTACCGGCGGCGGGGGCGGCATGAACTGCGGCGGCTGTGGAGGCTGCGTGTAGACCGGATACCCCGGGGTCCCCGGCGGCGGATAACCGGCCGTTCCTGGCGGCGGCGGTGGATAGCCGGGCGTTCCCGGCGGCGGATAACCGGGAGGTAGCTCCGGTTTGCGGATGATCAGATACAGCGGCAGAAACACAATGCACAGCAGGAAGGTCCCGATCCCCCATCCCGTCGCATTCATGGGCCGCTTCTTCGCGTCGGTGTAGACCCAGTAGCCAGCCACCGCTCCCACCACGATCGAAAGCAGAAAAGTACCGTTGTTTCCCATTGCTCTCCCTCAACGCAGATTGTTGAGCACCAGCATTGCCGCCAGCGCCGTCAGCACCCCATATTTCACTGTCGCACCATGAAAGAACTGCAATCGCCGTCTGCGCCAACCAACCAGCACCGCGACCGGATACAAACCGTACACCACCACGGCGGCTAGCCATGAGCATGGATTCAGAGTCGGCCTCTCCCCCTGCAGCATCGCCGCAAAGTCCCGGGTCATCCCGCAAAACGGACACCTCAGGCCAAACAGAAGCTGCAGCTGGCACCGATAGCCTGCGTGCAGGACCCACTGCGGACCCAACGCAAGCAGCAGTGTGAACGCAATCATCCCGCCCAGTACCCAAAGGTGCGGTACCAATTCCCGATTCACCTGGAGCCGTGTTCGCGGCATAAGCATATATACCGGAATTCCCTACTTCTTCGGAATGAAAAACTCTGCGGGGTCTTTTCTACCTGCTCCGCCGTCCCTCAACGTGCGACTGCCATCGCGCAGAAAGTCAAGCCTCGAGGCCACGTCATGAAATCCTTCGGATCCGCCTTTGCAACTTTGTCTGCCCTGGTTGTTCTCGTTCTTTTCGCAGCGCCCCTCCTGAACGCCCAAAACCCGCCGCCGGGGCCGGTTCCCGCGCCCATCGTCTCCGCGCAGAAAATCTTCATTGCCAACGGTGGTATGGATGCCTTCTCCCTCCAGGCGTTTGAAGAACTCGGGCTCAATGGCACCGACGCTTACGACTCCCTCTACGCCGCCGTCAAGAGCTGGGGCAAATATGAACTCGTGGCCTCGCCCGCCGACTCCGACATCGTCCTCGATATCCGCTTCACGGCGCCGATCACCAATGTCGGGAACCACGCCACCTGGGGTTTTGAGCACATCCTTGCCAACACCACCTGGCAATTTCAGATCGAGATCACCGTCTTCGACGCCAAAACGCACTTCCAGCTCTGGACGGTCACCGAACCTGTGCGTCCTGCTAACCTCAAAGGGACCTGGCGCAAGAACATCGCTGACGCCAACGCCACCCTGGCTGGCGACCTTAAATCCCTTCTGGCGCCGGCCACGCCTCCAACACCCTGATCAGATCAACTTCGGGCGCCCTGCCTCGCCCCGCTGTTCGCGTGGGAGAACCAGTACCCGGTGCCCTGCGCCCGGCGCCCCTTGTATCATCCCCCCATGGTGAAATTTTTTGCCGCTGTTCTCGCGCTGGGCCTCGCCCTTCCCGCCGCCATTGCTCAATCCGGCCCCATCACTCTCACGGTCGACACCACTCATTCGCCGGACAAGATTCTTCACGTCCGCGAATCTATCCCCGTCCATCCTGGGTCTCTTACCCTCTACTACCCCAAGTGGATCCCAGGCGAACACGGACCCGATGGCCCCATCATCGCCCTCACCGGCCTGCACTTCACCGCGGACGGTAAAGACATTGCCTGGCAGCGCGATCTTCTTGACGTCTACACCTTCCATGTCGATGTGCCTGCGGGCATCACCCACCTCGATGCCAGCTATGACTACATCGAAGCTGCCGGCTTCTCGGCGACCGACAAGCTGCTCGTCCTCGAGTGGAATGAGGTCGCGCTTTACCCCGCCGGCACGCCGTCCGCGCAGCTCATCTACAATGCCACGCTCATCCTGCCTGACGGCTGGAAATACGGCACCTCGCTGCCGGTCGACAGCGACTCCGGCAATAAGGTCACCTTCAAGCCCATTTCTTTTGATCTGCTGGTTGACTCGCCGGTCATCGAGGGCCAGTACTACCGGGTCGTCGACATCACTCCGCCCGGGGAGCCGGTCCACCACGAGCTTGACCTGGTCGCCGACAGCGAAGCCGCTATCGCCATCACCCCCGCGGTCCAGAAGGGCATGACGAGCCTCGTCGCCGAATCCGGTGCGCTCTTCGGCACACGCCATTATCGTGACTACCACTTCCTCCTCACCCTCAGCGATCACGTCGCACATTTCGGGCTCGAGCATCACGAATCGAATGACAGCCGTCTTCCGGAGCGCGTGCTCATTTCGCCGGGAGCTGCGTACAACGTCGGCGGGCTGCTTTCGCATGAGTTCATGCATTCCTGGAACGGCAAATTCCGCCGACCCGCCGACCTGACCACGCCCGAGTTCGAGAAGCCGATGGAGACCGATCTCCTGTGGGGGTATGAGGGGCTCACCGACTACCTTGGGCCGATGCTGGCCGCGCGCAGCGGACTTTGGACCCCGGAGCAATACCAGGAGTATCTCGCCAGCATTTCTGCTTCCCTCGGTCCGGGGCGTCCAGGACGCACCTGGCGACCGCTGCAGGACACCGCGACCGGCGAGCCCATGAGCGGCGGAGGCGGGGGTCGCGGCGGATGGATGAACTGGCGCCGCGGCACCGACTACTACGACGAGGGCGACCTCGTCTGGCTGGAAGTTGCCACCATCATCCACAAAGTCACCAAAGGCCAGAAGTCCATCGACGACTTCTGCCACGTCTTCCACGGGGGTCCAAATAATGGACCCGAGGTCAAAACTTATACGTTCGATCAGCTTGTTTCGACTCTCAACTCTGTCGCGCCGTATGACTGGGCCAGCTTTCTCCGCGAGCGCCTCGACTCCAAATCGCCTGACGCGCCGAACGGCGGCATCGAGAATGGTGGCTGGAAGGTCACATACTCTGCCGAGCCCATACACCTGCCCGGACGCCGCGGCAGCGCCGGCGACACGTATTCCATCGGCCTGCAGATTGGCGAGGACGGCTCCGTTGGCGATTCTGTTGTCGGAGGTCCCGCTTATAAGGCGGGCATCAGCTCCGGCGTGAAGATCATTGGCGTCAACGGCCGCATCTACACGCACGACCTGCTCGAGGACGCGATTGCCGCCGCGAAGGATTCCTCCGCGCCCATCACCGTGCTCTACGTCACCGATGACTACATCAGGACCGCGACGATCGACTACCATGGAGGCGCGCGCTACCCGCATCTCACGCGCGATGAGTCCAGGCCCGACTACCTGGACGAGTTGATCAAGGCGCACGCTGCTGCCGGGCAATAGACCGAGTTAGCTCAGCGCCTGATTTTCATCTCAGAATGAAGGGTCAGGCGGCCCAGTCTGCCTCTCTGCCGAGGCCAATCTCGAAGCGGGCTCCCCCTCCGCGGCTTCGCTTGCATCGCAACTCCTCCCCCACTACGCTCAAGATTCAAGCTTGTGCGTTGCGTCCTCCGATGCTGAGTCTCTACCAAAGGCTGATTCTCGGCTGTCTCCTGCTCATCGCGCTGGTCGCCTCGGTCAGCCTGCTGGTGCGCACATCCTTCGTGCGCCTCGCTGCTGTGGACGAGCAGGTGCGGGTGGCCGAAACCGCCGTCGCTTCACTGGCGTCCGCCCAGGGCGCCATCGCGCATGAGGAATTGATCGCCGCCCGCATAGCAATGGGCGACTCCACCGTTTCCGAGTTTCGCGATCAGGCCGCTCACACGCAGCTGCTGCTGCGCGCCGCCACCGACGACGTGTACAGCTTCGATCGCGCTCTCCCCATCGATCGTCTCGCACGCGATCACGAGCGGCTGGCCGAGCATCCACCCAGGGACCCGACTGAACTCACGCGCTCGCTCGAAGCACTCCACATCGAGTTGCGCCGCGACCTCAATCAGCTCTCGACGCTTCGCTACACCAGCGTCACGGCTTTGCGCGGTCAGCAGAACGCGCTCCGCGCACGCCTCATAGCCGCCTGCGGCCTCTCCATCGCTGCTGCCACGGCAATCTCAGCCGTGATGCTTATTCTGGTCATCAGGCCGCTGCGCCTGACCGCGCGCGTCGCCCGCCGCATCGGCCAGGGCGATCTTCACCAGCGCGTCGAATGGCGCGCCAAGGATGACCTCGGCACCATCGCCACCGAACTGAACCGGCTCGCCATCCGTCTGCGCGATCTCCGTGAAACGGAATCGGGGCGCCGTCAAATGGAGTTCCAGCTCGCCGACGCGGTGGTTCGCTCCATTTTTGAGCCCGTCATCGTCACCGATGGAAAAGGCCAGGTCCTTAAGCTCAACCAGGCCGCTATCGAGCTGCTCGGGGGCTCCGCGGAAGGGGCTGAGGTCGACCGCATGGTCCTGACCAGCACGCGCGGCGGCGATAGAATCCTGAACGCGATCCGCGCGGCCGTTTCTATGCAGCGCACGACGGGGACGGCCGAAGGCGAACCCGCGCTTCTGCCCATGAGCATCGGGAAAGCCGAACGCAGCTACCGCCTCCGCACTACGCCGATGCGTGACAGCGAGGGCAGGCTCCTTGGCGCTGTCACGCTGCTCGAAGACGTGACCGAGATCGCCCAGGTCGATCGGTTCAAGTCCCGATTCCTCTCCGTCGCTTCGCAGAAGCTGCGCGAACCTCTCCGGCGAATGCGTCTATCGCTCTATGCACTCATCCAGGGCCACGCCGGCGAGCTGCGCCCGCTGCAGATGGAACTGGCCACCAGCGCCGCGCATGAAGCCGAACATCTCGACGATCTCATGCTCGACCTCATCGAGGTCGCGGAGCTGGAAACCGGCCGCCGGCAACTCCGCATCGAGAAGATCCGTCCCTTCGACGCGCTCCGTGATGCGGTCGTTCGGTGCCGCGACGCCGCGCATGACAAGAACATCGACATCGAGTTGCTCGCCTTTGAAGACATCTCCTACGTTCAGGCGGACCGTCGCGCGCTGCGCACCATCCTCGACAACCTGCTCGCCAATGCTCTTCGCTATACACCTGACGGCGGCCACATCCGAGTCGGTGCCGCGGAGCAACAGGAGCGCGTGCAGTTTTTCGTTCACGACGACGGCCGCGGCATTGAAGCCGAACGCCTGCCGACTATTTTCGGGCGCTTCACCGGCGACCCCGCGAGCGGCGGCTCCGGCCTCGGCCTGGCTCTGGTTCGCCGCCTCGTCGAATCGCAGGGCGGTCAGGTTTCCGTCGAAAGCCGCCTGGGCGCCGGCACTACCTTCCGCTTCACTCTGCCCCTTGCCGTCGCCGAGCCCGACCGCCATCCTGTGGAGGTCGGATAATGGCGCCCGCTTCCATTCCGCCTCCTGTCGAGCCGCAGCCGCTCGCACTCGACCTGACTCCAACGCCCGGCGAAACCCATGAGCCCGGCCGTCTCCGCATCTATCTCGGCGCCGCCCCGGGCGTTGGCAAGACCTACCGCATGCTCGAGGACGCGCATCTGATGCACCGCCAGGGCATCGACATTGTCATTGGCCTTATCGAGGCACACGGCCGCACCGATACCGCCGCCCTGGTCGACGGCCTTGAGATCGTCCCGCTGAAGGAAATCCAGTATCGTTCCGTCACTCTGCGCGAGATGGACCTCGATGCCATTCTGGCCCGCCATCCGGCGTGGTGCATCGTCGACGAGCTGGCGCACACCAATGTTCCCGGCTCGCGTAACCACAAGCGCTACGAGGATGTGCTCAATCTCCTTGACGCCGGCATCAACGTCATGACCGCGATGAACGTCCAGCACCTCGAGACGCTCAACGACGCGGTGGCCCGGTCCGCCAGCACCACGATCCGCGAGACTGTGCCCGACAGCTTCCTGCGCCGTGCCAACGAGGTGGTCAACGTCGACATCACCATCGAGGAGCTGCGCGACCGTCTTCGCCAGGGCAAGATCTATGCGCCTGAAAAGGTCGAGCAGGCTCTCGCAAACTTCTTCCGCAGGGGCAATCTCAACATGCTCCGCGAGCTGGCGCTGCGTACCACCGCCGAGCAGGTCGGCACCGCCGCCGCCGAATACCGCCGCATCCAGGGACTGGAACAGGCTCCCATCCCGGAGAAAGTCATGGTCTGCCTTTCACCCCGCCCCGGCATGGAGCGCCTGGTGCGTGTGGGCGCTCGCATCGCGGGCCGCCTGGCCTCCAACTGGTTCGTGGTCTACGTTGAGACTCCGGATACGGACCATCGCCATGGCGATCCGGAAGCCTTCGCGCGTCTGGAAGACTACGAGCGCATGGCGCGCGATCTCGGCGCCCAGGTTGTCAATCTGAAGGACAGGAAGGTCGCCGACGCTCTCATCGAATTCGCTCGCAAAGAGAATATCTCCCACGTCGTCTTCGGCCAGTCCGCCCGGTCCCGGTGGGAGATCCTGCTCGGCGGCTCTATCATCAACCGCTTCCTGAACGAGATGCGCGACACCACTGTCCAGGTCGTCCCCGTCCAAAGGGAAAGAAAGTGAGAAGAGGCCGTCTGAAGGCGCTGGCACGCCGGTTGGTCTCACGGCCCAGCGGAATCCGTGGCGAATTTGCGAAACGACCTCGGCGGACGTCGCACTATCATGGGGGAGGAAAAGGCCCCGCGCATAATGGGTTGTCCCCGGCCTCTGTGCAGGGTATAGTGCTTCCCAGTTCCGCTGTACCAATTCCTCCGGAACCGCTGGTCCATGTCCTGTGCCGAACCTGATGGGATCAGCTCCCGCGTAATTGGCTGTCAGAACCCACGAATCGGAGATGGAACGTATGCGTAAGGCTGTGTCAACTCTCCTCCTCAGCATCCTCGCCTCACTGCCCGCGTCGGCACAGGAAAAGCGCCGCGTCGCCGTCATGGACTTCGGCTATGGCACCGTCATGACCAGCGTCCAGGCCATCTTCGGAACCAACCAGGACATTGGCAAGGGCATCACCGACCTGGTCGTCAACCAGCTCGTGAACGACGGCACCTACCGAGTGATCGAGCGCGCGGCTCTGGACAAGATCCTGCAGGAGCAGAATTTTTCCAACAGCGATCGCGCTAATCCCGCCACCGCCGCCAAAATCGGCGCAGTGCTTGGCGTTGACACCATCATCATTGGCGACATCACTACCTTCGGCCGCGACGATAAGAACTATGGCGCCGGCGGCGGCGGATACGGTCTCGGCAAGTTCGGCGTCGGTGGCCTCGGGGTCCACAAATCCAAAGCTGTCGTCGAGATTACGGCGCGCATGGTCGACGTCAACACGGGCGAAATCCTCGCCTCCGTCACCGGCCGCGGCGAATCGCAGCGCTCCGGCACCGACATGCTGGGCGGCGGCGGCTCGGGATGGAATGGTGGCGGCGGGCACCTCGACATGGGCAGCTCCAACTTCGGCCAGACCATTATCGGTGAGGCCACCAAAGCCTCAGTCGTGCAGGTGGCCACCGGTCTCGATCAGAAAGCCAGCGGCCTGCCCGCCTCTGTCGCTCCTCCGCCAACGCCGGTCGACGGGCTGGTGGCTGACGCATCGGGCGGCGACATAATCATCAACGTAGGCACGGCTGCGGGAGTCAAAGTGGGCGACACCCTCGCCATCACCCGCGTCGTCCGCACCGTCAAGGATCCAGCGACCGGCAAAGTGCTCCGAACTGTCGACTCGCCGGTAGGCACTCTTACCATCACCAGCGTCGATCCAGACTCGGCTGTCGGCAAGTTCAGCGGCTCGGGCGCGCCCCAGGTTGGCGATCACGTGAAGCGGCCGCAATAAACTCGGCTTCGCGCTCGACAGAGGAGGCGGCCTTTCGGGCCGCCTCTTCTGTTTGCCTCCGTTGTACTCTACTGCTTCCTGAGCACCGCGTCGCTGTTTTCATCCGTCGTGATCGCGGCTTCGAACTTGCGCAGTTTGCCATACTCTTCCGGATCCAGCTCCAGCTTTTTCAGCACGTATTCGCGCTTGTAATGCAGCACCCCGCCTTCAGCCTTCACCTCGCTGTGATAGGTGGCGAATCCCACGTCGACGCTGACCGGATCCGGCATATCGTCCACGGCGTATCCGGCTGGAATCTTCACATCGAACTCGTCGCGCTCTGTTCCCACCGCGTCAAAACTGATCGGCACGTTTCTGGGTTTGTCGTCGAGGCCCTCCGCGACGCTTCCCACCACGCGCGGCCGCACCAGCAGCAGGTTCCCCGCTCCCTTGGCATACAGCGGTGCCGTCACCGAATAATCCATCTCCAGGGGCCGGTCCAGCTCCCGCACGTGAGCGACTTTCTCATCTCCCAGAGTGAAGGTCGAAAGATCGTGCTGCAGCAGGCGCTCCATCCGCTGCCGCTGTTCCTTGTCGCTTTCCATTGCCAGTCTGCCGCGCATTGCCCACGCCGAGGGCCCCGCACGGAGAATAGTCACGTCCCCTTTCAGGGTGCCATCCGGGGCCAGAACGAATGTCGCTTTGCGCTCCGTCGTGTCCGCACCCGGATTCAGGACAGGCAACTGAATCGACTGGCTGTCCGCTCCCAGGGCCAGCAAACCCCAGCTTCCCTGCTCGTACTCCGGCAACTGGCCCACGGGCACGTACTGGTTGGTCGGATCGAAAATCAAATACCGTCTTCCGTTTTTGGCCGTCACGACCGCCTGCAACCGCGGATTGTCGTAGCCTTTCGGAATCTCGATCGCCATGATCATGTGATTGCCGATGATCGACGGCGCGGCCGGATCGACGACTCCGCGCCGGTCGTCCACCGGAACCCACGTTGCGCGAATCCCCACGGAATCGAGCATGGTGATCATCAGCGTCGCTTTGTCCTTGCAATCCCCATACCGGCTGCGAAAGACGTCCTCCGCAGGGTGGGGCTGCAGTCCGCCGATTCCAATCTCGATAGCGACGTATCGGATCTGTTGCTGCATGAAGTCGGCAACTTTGGACAGCCGCGCCATAAAATCGCCGTCCCCGGCAATGGACTTCGCGGTCGTTGCGATGTCCGCTCCTCCCTCGCTGCGCGGCGCCGCCAGGCCGTAGTACCAGTTGCCGATCCTGGACCACAGTGCATCTCCCTCCGGCAGCGGGCTGGCGCTGAAATGCACGGTCATTCTTCCCGCGACAGCCTCCCAGACCGGATGCAGCGGCACATCGGACAAATCGATACCGTCAATATTCGTCTGCTCCCAGCGAAAATGCCCTGGCGCCCCTTCAACCGGCGACACTTTGTCGTGTCGCGACCACACCGCTTCCTGGTGCCATCCCGGCGGCAGGTCAAGTTCATAAGTGGTGCGCAGAGTCGGAATATCGCTCTGAAATGACCATGTATTCTCGGTCATGTAACCCGCCAACTGCTGCACGACCTCGGCTGCCACGATGCCGCCTGGATCCGCCCCAGGAGGCTCCGCTACTTTCATCCGGGCGTCCCCGTAGAGAATCCCCTCCTCGGCGCCGACATCGCCGGTTTCGATATACTCGGAGTCCTTCATCGCATAACGGTGGCCGTCCGGGCCGATACTCCAGACGTGGAATGAGAGAAGCTTTTGTTCCTCCGAAAACTGTGCCGCCGGTTTGGCGTATTCGCGTCCCTGCGGCCGCAGAATCTTCACCACCGCCCGATTTCGCCGAATCATCTTCCCGTCCGGCGCCATGGTCACCAGCGTGTCGTCCAGCAGAACAATTGCCTTCGCGTCGCGCCACTCGCCTTTCAGGGCCGAGTCCGTCGCCGCCTGGGTCACCCAGTCGGGCAACTGCGCATCCTTCGACGCATGCGCGACCGCCGCGCATCCCCCCAGCAACAGAATTCCGCTCCACATGCACGCCGTTCGCGGCGCCCATTTCGCTGGACGTTTCACAACGCACACATTGCCCTCGATCCTGTTCCCTGCATCCTGGTTTTTCACTCGCTCTTCCCCGGCCCCGCAGTCGCACTTGCTTCTGTTGCCGACCTCTTCAGCACCACCTGTGCCTGATCCTGCGCTCCGCTCTTTTGAAAGAAGTCTCTGAGCTGGGCATACTGCTCCACCTTATAGATAGGAGTTCCCAGAGCCATCTGCCGCACCTGCGTGTAGGTCGTGTCGCTGTTCTTGTAAATCGCCTGATACAGAGCGAACTGGCCGAAGGGGATCTTCACACTCGACGGCGCGGTCTCGATGGCCAGGCCCGGCGCCAGCCTGATCGTTACCTGATCGCTGACGACATACGGATACAGCAGGTCCACTGCGTTCTCGCGCTTCTCCTGGGCGAACAAGGGCTTCTCCCGGGCCTCGAAAAATCCGCCGGGCAGCATCACTCTCTTACCGGCCTGTGTCCCCATGCCACCACTGACGTTGACCACGGCCATCAACTGTTGCTCGCCGTCGGTCAGGTTCACAAAATGGTCCGTGGTCACGTGCACTCCGTCCGGCACGCTTTCCTGCAGATTCTCTTCGAACCTCTTCCTGGCCTCCTGCTCGTCGTTCCGCAGCGCTGTTTGCCGCCAGCGTAAAGCCTCCGCGCCCTTCATCGTGATACGCACAACTCCCTTGAGGGTCCCGTCCGCGCCCAGGTCCAGATCGGCGATGCGCATCGTGTGGTTGTCCGGGTACACCTGCGTCGGCGCAGTGGCCAGCGCAGTCCCTCCGTCGGTCTGACGGATTCCCATCACTTCGGTGTGCATCCAGTGCAGCTTGCCGTACTCGCAGTATCTTTGCCCGGGATCGAAATAAACGTCCTTGCCGCCTACCTGGACGATGGCAATTTCGTCCTCGAACTGATCCCAGCTCAGATAGCCGGTATTCAGCAGGTTTTTGTTTCGCTCTGTCACCGCCATCGCATAGGCCTTCAGCCCCGCCGCCCTTGCCATGGCGATAAACAGCCGCGTAATCTCGTCGTCGCTTCCCCTTTTCTGATCCCATATGTCCGCCGCCGTTTTGACGCGGAGCCCAGCCGCTTTGTTCTCCGCCTCGGAGCGCTCCCGCGTGAAGCGGGTGTTCTCCAGCTCCATAAGCGCCTTATAGATTTTTCTGAGCTTCTGGTCGTCCGTGTCGCCGGCGGCCACAATCCCCGCGACAGCCTGGCGAATCCGGTCCGATGGGCTTGCGAATCGGTCAACATCTTTCGACCATTCTTTGCCTATCTCTTTCCAGAATTCGGCGCCCGAATTAGCCGACGAGTAATAGAAGAGGAGTCGATAAGAAAAGCTGTCGAGGGGCGGCGTGTATTCCTCATCCGGCAAAGCCGGCACGTTGTCCACCAGCAGGTCGAAGCCGTCCAATCCTTCGCGCAGTTTGCCTCCCGCGGGCAGCGCCTGGAAATACAGCAGCCTGCTCGCCGATTTTTCCTTCCCGAACGCGTCCTTACTCGAAATCTCGTTCATGTCGTATGAAGTCGGCACAAAGTGATAGTGCGCCTTGTGAACGAATACCGACTGCTGGATATACCACTTCGGCTCAATGACAATATTGTTGTCGTACTGCAACTCGTAGCGGTATTCCAGGATGCTTCCTACCTGCACATCCGGCAGGCTGAAGACCTTGGCCATGATTTTGGTGTCTCCGGCCTTCACCAGCTCCTTGGTGTAAGGTTTGCCCGTAAACGGCACCACCGTCCCATCGGGATGGATGGTTCTGCCTTCGATCGCGCGCACGTCGGTCGTACCCGCCTCGTACGGCATCTCGACGTCGCTTAACTGTTCTTTTCCTTTTTCGTTCAGGATCTTGATCCGGGCATAAAGCCGGTGGAAATGGAGCTTGTCGTCGACGATCTCTTCGCGAAACAGGTAGACCGCGGATGCGTTCGGCGCAGCCGGATCCGAGGTCATCTTCAATTCTTCTGGGGTTGGCTGCGTCCAGTTCGAGCCTGCAAATGCCGAAACCGATGCGATGAAGGAGAAGGACGCAAGCAGGAGCGTACGACGTAGGGTTGTAACCAAGCAGGGCCTCACACATTGGAGCGTTAGTAAGATTCCAGGCGGATTTCCGGGAATCCGCAAGGACGCATTCAGCGGAGAGATTTAGCTTCTTTTTATGTCCCGCGCAGCGCGGATGCAAGACAATTTTCAGCGATTTCGCGGAGCTTCCAACCTCTTACTTCAAGACGATTTGCGGGTGCTTAGTCCTTTTCGTTTCCCACCGCCTATCCGCGGCCGGCGCAAGCCGAACACGGAACCTCCAGCTAAGGCGCCAAATACGGCCTCAACCCATCCCACGGGTACAGCCCGGTTGGTCCCTGATCCGACTCCACCTGCGCCCGGTTGGTCCAACGGATGAAGAATCCCACCACCTGGCTGTTGTAGTCCCGTGTGTTGTTCAGCGAGAGAAAGCCTCCTGCGAACCAATGATCGTTGAGGTGATAGGAAAGCTCGCCTTTGAAGTCGTAGTTGCCGCTGACCACCGATTGCGCCGAATAAGACGGATTATTATTGCCGACTTCGAGTGAAGTATCCAGCGGGAAAAATGGCACGCTGTCCTGCTGGAACCCCTCGATTCCGAACGCCGCAACGGCGCTGTAGTGGATATTCGGCCCATATTTGCCCTGGAACGAGAACGGCACATTGGCCAGATAGTAGGCCTGCGGACTGAAGTATCCTCCCTGGCCATAAGTGAAGAAGTTTGAGTTATGCGCATAATGCATTCCGAAAAAATTAATGCCAACCGTCAGGTTGCCCTCGTCTGGAACCTGTTTGACCCTGAAGTAAGCTCCCGCGTCGCCATCGATCCGGTCATTATTCTGCACGTGCACGCCGTTGAGGTACTGCCCGCCGATGCTGACATAGAGGCCCGAACCAGGATCGCTCCTGCCGAATTGCACATCCCCGCCGGTCGCGACCACGCCGCCCCAGATGCTCCCAGGGAAGGTCGGCCCTACCGATCCCGGATCGCGCAGCCCGGAGTACGACAGCTGCGAATCCTTCACCGAGTCGCGGCTCGCCGTAAACGTGAACGCCCCGTTCTCCGGTTTCCAGCTGACGCGCCCAATCACATTCGATACCAGGAAGCCCCAGGGTGAATACCCCGCGCTGACCGCGAAGTTCTCTGTCGTGAACTGCACCTCGCCGCCGACGCCAACCGCGTTCTGCTGGGGCAGCACTGCATTCGGCAGCGCTGTGCCGAGCCGCTCCACGACGCCACCCGGCAGCAACGGCGATTGGGTCGCCGATCCGGAATCCAGAAAGACCGGGTTGGTCACCAGGGTCAGACGTCCGCCTGTGCTGAGCGGCGCCGATAGCTCGAACGGGGCCTGCATCGCGGTCAGCGAGTCGAACCCTGTCGTGCCGCTGCGGTGATTCACGACACCCGTGCCGCCCAGCCATGCGCTGTAACCCGCGTTGATGTTGGCCAAGGTGATCTGGGCCTCTTCCCGCAGGTCGCGCTGCCGCACAACCGCCGGCCGGTCGTAGGACCCGCGCAGAGGGGGCAGCTTCTCCTTCATCAGTTCCTCATCGGTCGCGCTCGTCGGCCGCTCGAAATAATCCTGCGGCTCGGGGGTGATCTCCTCAGACGAAGGCGCATACTGCGTCGAAACCATCGATGGATTGATCGGCTTCTTCGCGGCATCGAGCGCCGCCTGAGCCTGCTGCATCGCCTCATCCGTCGCGTTCGGCAACTGCTTCAGTGCTGGGCTGGTATCCAGGCCGAGTTGCTCCGGCTCCTTTTCGGGAATGCTCGCTGCGCTGGCCTGCGTCTCCGTGCCCGCGGACGGCAGCGAAGCCTGCGGGATGTAGGGCTTCGTTTGCGGTTCCGATCGCTCTGGCTTCGCCGGTTGAGCAGAGGAGCCCGGCGCGAGATTTACGGCAGGGTTCTGCGTTCTCTCTGGAGCCGGTCTGACCGGCTCCGGATTCACCGCCGGCGGGGCATCGCCTTTCGGAGCGGGCAATGGAAGGTCGGAGGCGCCGCCGGGATTCGGAGCAGTCCCGTTATCGATCTGCACCGGCGCCGTGCCCCTATAGTAAGGATCCGGCCCCAAAGGTTCACCGTTCGTATGGGTTGGATTCGGATGCCGGAAACTCGGCAGCGGTACACCCCCGTCCCCGGCCCCGGTCTCAACGTCGGGATTCAGGAGGTTCACGAGATCGGTCGGTTTCTCCGGCCTTGTCTGTTTCACCAACTCAGGCTGGTCGAGCTGGTGCGCGAGCGTTGCCGTCGGCGACGGCGCTGGCATTGCGTTCAGTGACGCCCGCCAGTAGTCCGCTGCGCGGGCGCGATCGCCGCGCGCTGTTTCAAACTGGGCGGCCGAGGCCAGCACCTTCGGGTCGTTGGGAAATTTTGCCAGCGCCTCGCGCAGCCACGCCTCGGCCTGCTTCATGTTCTGCACGGCGATGGCCGCGCCGACCATGCTCTGATAATCCGACGCCGGCGCGTTCGTCATATCCAGCGCCTGATAGATCGCCATCGCGTCTTTCGGCTGGCCCGCCTGAACGAATCCCACCGCCAGCGCACGGCTCACCGCGGGATTCCCCGGGAAGGCCTGCGCGGCAGCCATCAATATGTCGACTGCGCGCCGCGGATTGCCCGCAGCCACAGCCTGAGCCGCGCGCCGCTGCGCCCACGTCGCCCAGAGGGTCTGCACCTGACGTCGCTCATCGTCCGTCATATCTCCGCGATCGCCCAGGGTCATTAGCTGCCGGTAGAGATCGCGATCGTCGCCGACGTTGTAGAGCGTCCACGCATTCGCAATATCGACCGACGCTGGAGGCTTCCTGCCGGCCGCGCGGTAAGCATCCGCGACCTGGGTCAGCAGAGCCAGCGCGCCGCGTTGATCGCCATTCGCGGCATAGATCGCGGCCAGTGTCTGCTCATACTGAACATCGGTTGCCAGCTGTTTCCGCACGTCCGGCGGAATCTGCTGCACCTGCGCCAGCGCGTCCGCATCGTGATCGGTTGCATGCAGCGCCGCGAGTAATCCCTTCCAGGCCTCCAGCCGGTTCGGATTCTCGGTGAGAACGCTGCGATAAATCTTGTACGCGCCATCCGCATGATTCCGGTCCAGATCGAGCGCCGCCACCTGTAGTTGCAGCGGAACGGGCAGTGCCTGCCCGTTGTCCTGATAAATTTTGATCGCTCGCTCCAGGAATCCCTCCGCCACATCGGGATGATTCTGCCCCTGGTAGATTCCCGCCAGCATGGAGAGGAACCCGGCGTCGCGCAGCGCACTGTCATACGCATCGGGGGGCATCCGCTCGACCATTGCGATGGCGTCCGCATCGCGCCCCTCGATATGCTCGAGCGACACCATCCCCTGCCACGCGGGTACATTATTTGGATCGCTGCGCAGAGCCCGCTGGTAGATGTCCGCGGCCTGGGCGTAATTTTTTTCCTGCGCCAGCAACGCCGCATACTGCAGCGCGATCTCGTTCCTGATCCGCTCCTCGCCGGCCGGATACTTCAGGCTCATCGCCTGCAACAGAATTTTCTGGGCCTGCGTGCCCTGTCCCGCCGCCATGTAAACCTGGGCCAGAGTCCGCAGATATTCGGGATCCTTCGCAACGGTGATCTTCAGCGCGGGAGGAAATTCCCCTGCGGTGATAATGGCGGCCTTGCCATCCTGCGCCTGGGCCTGGGCCATAAACAATCCGCGCCACCAGGCCGCCGACCTGGGCTGCTTTCGTAACAGTTGCTGATACAAAGGCACAGCCATGTCCGGCTGCTGCATCCTCATATAGGCGCCCGCTTCGCCGGTCAGGGCGTCCACGCTTCCCGGCTGGAGCGCCAGCGCTGCCTGGTACTGCTCGACCGCCTCGTTCAGGCGGTTCGCGTTGAGGGCCTGGGTCCCGAGCTGCATCGCGTTCCAGTAGCGCGCCGTGGCCAGGGACTGCGCAATGAGCGGGATGTTCATGCCGTTCTGCTGCGCCTGCTCGAAGTCCTGCGCGGCTTCGGCAAAGTTGCTCTGCTTCATGCGCACGAAACCGAGCCCGGCCAGCGCCCGCGGATTGGTTGGCTGCTGCACGCTCAGGTCGACGAACATTTGCTCCGCCGCCGACAGATGATTCGCCGCCAATTCTCTGAACGCCGCTTGCTCGGCCGGTGTGTGCGCAATACCGGTGGTCGCCTGGGACTGGCGCGCTATGGTTTCGGCGAGTTCCTTCTGCAAATCGGCATCGGGATGCAGCTTGAGATACTGGCGAACCTGCGGCACCGTCGCCGGATTCTGCACATCCCACCCCAGCGCCGCGCGCAGGGCCATCTGCGCAGTGGCATCCTGCGGATAGCGGGTAAGAATTTTCTCCCCTTCGGTCCGCGTCCGCGCGTCGTAGGTGAGCACGCGGCCCAGGTCGATCGAATATTGCGGATCGCTCGGATATTTCGCCGCCAGCCGCCGCAATCCGTTGATGGCGTCTTCGCGCGTCGCCGGAATCCCGGCTTCGGTGTCGTAGTACGCCATCGCCCAGTTGTCGGGCGGATGGGTCCCGAAGGCCTGCTGGTAAATCTTCAGGGCCTCCTCGTTGTGCCCGTTCTTCCCGAGCTCCGCCGCCTGCGCCAGCAGCTGGTTCTGCGTCTTGTTGCTGACCAGCGCCTCGATCCTGGCGATCTCCGGGCTGTTCGGATTCACCGCCCGCAGGCGGTCGATCCAGGTCTGCGCGTCGGCGTCGTTCCCACTCAATTTGGCCCAGCGTCCCAGCCCGGCAAGCGCTTCTTCATTGTTCGGATCGGAGAGCAGAATCTGCTGCCAGGTCTGCGCGGCCAGATCCATGTGCCCGGACTGCTCCTGCGACTGCGCTTTTTGCAGCAGGGTTTTTTCTGCGGCGGACTGCCCGCGCATCGGCGCCGCGCTCAGACACAGCACCGCCGCTAGAGCCAGACTCGTCAGCAGCCCGCGCCCGCTTCGACTTGTCCTCACTCGACCCATGGCGTTAGAAACTCTCCACCACGCGCAGCCGCCGCCGTGCGCGAATGCGCAGCCAGCTGCGAATCCAGACAGCAAAAACGAACGCGACTCCCAGCACGCCCAGTGCGATCAGCGCGGGATTCTGCGTGAACCACAATCCCGCCGCCGTCCACCACGGGAGAAGGCCGACGTGATAAACGTTGTTGCCGATGCGATAGCTTTCAAATCGCGTACCCTGGAGCAGCGCAACCGTCCCTGAAACCGCGCTCGACTGCGATGCCTCGAGAAACGCCTTCGTCATTGCGTCGAAATTCGCGGCGCTCTTCATGTCGATCAGCACCACGGTGTGCCCGTTCGCATACGGCGACTCGATCTCCTCGATCAGCGCGTCCGGAACCCCGGTCGTCCCCACCTCGCCGGACGTCAGATCCCCGCTCGAGGGAATCTTCCACCACGCGTTATGGAACTGCGCGAAGAACCCCCGCGTGTCCTGCACCTTCAGGCTGTTGTCTCCGAAGGTGACCGGCATCCCGGCCGCCAGCTGCCCGATGGGTCCATTGCTCTGCGCTGTGGTGATCACAAGAAGATCTTCGTCGGCGCCCGCGTGCAGAGCATCCGGGCCATCCACCGTGACGCGCAACGCAGGAAATCCGGTCTCCGCTCCGAAATGCCCAAGCATCGTCAGGTAGGTTTCGATCTCTTCGCGCGACGGCTGCTCGGGCAGCACAACCACGGTCTGGCTCAGGTCCGCGTAGCGGGTAAACGGAAATCCCGCGTTCGAAAACAGCTCCAGATTTGGCATCGCGGCCCAATGCGGCAGATTGTGCACGTCGATGTACGAACTCCGGAGGATCGCGCCCATCTGGTTTCCCGGGATCGAGTTGGCGCAGGCGCCGCCCTTCAGCAACTGAAAAGTCAGCCGGAAGCGCATGGAGTTGGAAAACGGGCGCAGGTTCACGACCGGAATCGCCAGGTTCACCTCAGTCTGCTTCGTAGCCTCTTTGCCGGGAACCAGGGGCACCGATCCGAGATACGCGTCGTTCGACTCGACCTGTATGCTCGAAATCGGCCCAATGGGGATCGAGTTATATCGATAGTCCAGGTGCAGCGTTACATTTTGCTGCGCGTCGCGAAAAAACAAATCGGGGGGAATCTTGTAATACGCCGTCAGCGGCTCGCTCCCGTCCCCCTGCAACGCTTCGGCTGGGCCCGTCCACAATGGCACTCGCCCCGCCTGATCCGCGACATGCCACCGAGGCGCATCGTCCGGAGTGCTCTTCGCCGGCAAGTTCACCGTTACTCCGGCGGTCGCTCCCTGTAGTCCCGGAAAACCGGTTGCCAGCGCCTGCGCGGCTGCCAGCGTTTGATCCGCATCGCCGCCGGCTACCACCAGAACCTTCCCGTAAGGATCGACGGGATTCGTCCGCATTGCCAGCGTCGGGCCTGCTATCTCGGGAAGATTCAGTCCCGGCGGTAAGGCCGCCGCGTTCTCTGCGATCAGCACCACGTTCCCAGCCCCCAGCTTTCCCACGGACACCGGAAACCGTATCGACCGGTAATCCCCCAGCACCCCGAACCACGACGTCACCACGCCCGCCGCCTGCAGTCCCTTCAGCGACGGCGTTGCTCCAAACACTACCGGGATCGAGGGCGGCTGCGCGAGCTGCGCATCGAAAAAGGGCAGCGGCAGCAGCTTGAGATCATCGGCCAAGGGCAGCAGTTCGCCCGCAACCGC
>Ga0181520_10002337_pt1 | contig 35523 bp, 28 predicted proteins | sample PEATcosm2014_Bin_29_FD_132451 | JGI IMG/M metagenome (GOLD analysis project Ga0181520, IMG submission 132451) | Peatland microbial communities from MTU Mesocosm Facility, Houghton, MI, USA - PEATcosm2014_Bin02_30_metaG | ecosystem: Environmental > Terrestrial > Soil > Wetlands > Peat | place...
AGGCGATTCGCGTTCCAGGCGTATCGCGGCCGACAGGAAATGGTCGTCGTTGACTGGCAATCGTCGATGGCCCTCGACGGCGTTGTCGAGGGAACGCTGACGTTCAGCCCCGACGGCCGGCACGTCGCCTATCAGGCTTACAAGGGCCGCCAGAAGTGCATGGTGCTCGACGGCGTCATCGGACCCGTCTACAGCCAGATTGATCCGGGAACGCCGCTGTTCAGTTCCAACGGCCGGCACATGGCTTACGATGTCGTGCTCGACAGCGGCAAGACGGCCGTGGTTGTCGATGGAAATCAGGGTGAAGGTCTGGATTCCGTGGACGACGAATCGCTGCAATTCAGTCCCGACGGCGAGCATGTTTCCTACAGCGGCTGGCGCGGCGATCGACAGCTCATCTTCAAGGACGGCCAGGCCGGTCCCCCGTACGCAACCATCATCGGCGGCCTCGGATATTTCAGCGATGACGGGCGGCGGATGGCCTATGTCGCACAGAAGGTTCACGGGATCACGACAATGGTGGTCAGCGATGGCGTCGAGGGCACGGCGTTTGATTCCGTCGAGTCGATTCCCGTCTACGCCCCCGACGACACGCTGGTCTATCTGGCGAGCAAGGGCGGATGGTTGTACCGTGTATCGCAGAAGCCGCCGCGTTAACAAAACCTGTCGGGGGTTTGTCCGGCGGCACACAACGAGGAGGTTGCGATGTCGCGTCGCCGTTCTATCGGATTAGTATTGTTCTTGATCGGCCTTTTTCCCTTCAACCGAGCCATGGCCCTGGAGAAACCCGACGTGACGTACAAGATCTTCCAATTCCCCGCCAACATGATCCCTCGCATTGACGGTAACGACGATGACTGGGCCATTGTCCCCGACAGCTACTGGATCGGCATGGACCAGATGGTCAACGACCATGACAAAACCGCCAAACCCGATCCCAAGCGCTTCGATGCCCGCGTGAAAGTCGGCTGGGTCAAGGGCGAAAGCCGGCTCTATTTCCTCTACGAGGCGACCAAGAGCTATTGGGATTTCGGCCTGCCGGCGCTGCACAACGACACCTTCGAGATCGTCGTCGATGCCGACCGCTCCGGCGGCCCGCTCACCGCCGAGCAACATCCTGACGTCAAGTCGATCGGCGTAGACAACCTCCGGCTGACGTTCCAGAACACGCACGCGCAGAACTACCACACCTTCACGCCGGCCCAGGACAAGGACTGGTGCATGGTCTGGGGCCCGCAGAAGTGGCTCAAGGACCTGCCCTACGCCAATTGCGCGTACAACTACAATTTCAAGCCCGGCGAATCGGGGAAACTGGTCATGGAGTTCTTCATCACGCCGTTTGATTTTGCCAGCGCCGATGGGCCCGACCATTCCACCATCAGCAAGCTGACCGAAAACCAGGTGATCGGCCTCTGCTGGGCGTTCATCGACTACGGCGACGCCAACGCCAAGAGCGACAAATTTTTCTGGAACCTGTCGGACCAGCACACGATGTACGGTAACGCCTCGCAGCTTTGCCAGTTCAAGCTCATGCCGCTGGAAGACAAGTTCAAGAAACCGATCGCCGCGAACTGGTCGTTCAAAATCGTGAACATGGACCGCCGTCTGGTCGCGTTCACCGACCAGTCCGAAGGCAACCCGACCAAGTGGAACTGGGATTTTGGTGATGGAACCACATCGACGGAGCAGAACCCCATCCACACGTACACGAAGTCGGGCTGGTACACGGTGGTCCTGGATGTTGAAGGCGCCGCCGGCAAATCGCGGCGGACCAAGGTGTGGGAGATTCTGCTCAGGTAGGGTCCGCACTGCGGACCGTTGCTTGCGTATTTGAAAATCGTGGTCCGCGGTGCGGACCCTACAAGAGCCGCGCCGCCGAGTCGCGCGGCAGGGAAATGAGGAAGGTCTCTCGCATCATCGGTTGGTTCTTCCGCGGATTGGCGGTGTTGTCGTTGCTGCTGTGCATCGCGACCGCTGCACTACTCATTCGCAGCTATTTTCGTTGGGATTCTTGGGATTATTTGAGTCTTGATCCAGGCCCAGAGTATGCGCGAGATATCTTCGCTGAGTCCGACGATGGGCTACTGTGCGTTGGCCGGCAGTGGATACTCCAGCACGACGAGGGCTCGAGTGGGATTGGGGCGCGAGGGTTTGGGCATCAGGAAGAGGCCGAGCGGCCAATGACGGTCACTTGGAACTTCGCGGATCCTGAAGGAAGTTGTTGGTCGCACTTTGGAATGTGCATTGAAGTAACGCCCCCGCCCATTAGGCGGCCGCATTTGCACGATGTTACGGTAGTCATCCCCATCTGGCCGGTCGTGTTGCTGTTTTCGATTCTCCCGCTGGTTGAGATCGGCTACATGCGGCGTCGGCGACAGCGGAACTACCGGATATCTCACGGCATGTGTCTCGTCTGCGGCTACGACCTTCGCGCCGCGCCGGATCGGTGTCCGGAATGTGGCACCGTGCCGCCGAAAGGGAAATCGAACCCCACTTGAGGCGATTCCTTATGGGCAGGATCGGGCGAATCATCGGTCGGCTGTTCGACGCAGTTGCAATCGCGTCATTACTCCTGTGCATGGCGACGGCGGCCGTATGGGCGCTAAGCCACTGGCGCATGGACGAGTGGACCTATCATGGCCCGGCCAGCGCTGATGGCGGCTATGCTCGAATCGTGGATGTGGCGTCGGACGACGGGCTTGTCGAGGTTCATGCGACATGGGTTGATGTGCGGGCCAAAGAGAGTTGGACGGCGGGGTACACGACGGGAACCGCGGCGACTGATCGGCAGATGGGGGAACGCATCGGCCATTACGTTCGCTACTGGGGCGGGTCATATCAACACGGGATTTTTATTTCGCGCCAAACGCGCAGCCTTCAGGGCCGGGGACCGTTTCCGCCGGGGGCGTTCGATACGTATGTCATTGTTCCCTATTGGATGCCGATGGCTGCGCTGGCGGTCCTCCCGATCTTCGAACTTCGGCACATTTTCCGCTGGCGACGGCGGCGGCATCGGCGATTGCACGGATTGTGCCTGGTCTGCGGCTACGATCTTCGCGGCACGCCCCAGCGATGCCCGGAATGCGGAACGGTGCCGCCGAAGAGCGGGTCAATTGGAACTTGAATTGTTGACAGACGCTGGGCCATTGAGAGCTGCGTCGGCCTTGATGGGGTCGAATTGGTTTTCCCATCGCGCGACAACCACGGTGGCGATTCCGTTTCCGATCAGGTTGGTCAGGGCGCGGGCGGCGTTCAGGAAGCTCTCTACGCCCAGCAGCAGGGCCAGGCCCGCAATGGGGATCTTGTTCATCGACGACAATGTCGCGGCCAATGTGACGAACCCGGCGCCGGCGACGCCGGCCGAGCCTTTGCTGGTCAGCACCAAAACCGCCAGGACGAGCAGTTGATCGGCCAGTGAGAGGTGCGTGTTGGTGGCCTGGGCGACGAAGATGGCGGCCATCGCCAGGTAGATCGAAGTGCCATCGGCGTTGAACATGTAACCCGTCGGCAGCACCATGCCCACCAGCGTGCTCTGGCAGCCCATGTCTTCCAGTTTGACCAGCATCTGCGGCAGGACGGCCTCGGTGGACCACGTGCCCAGCACGATGAAGAACTCGTCGCGGATGTACTTGAGAAACTTCCAGAGCGAAATGCCGTTGTACCGCGCGATCGGCCCCAGCACGCCGACGACGAACAGCAGGCTGGTGCCCCAAAGACACGCGATCAATTCCGCGAAATTGCGCAGCGTGGAGATGTGGTATTTGCCGACGGCGAACGCCATCGCGCCCAGAGCCGCCAGCGGCGCAAGACGCATGATGATCCGCACGATGGCAAAGAAGGCGTGCAGGCAGGTGTCGATCAATTGAATGAACGGCTTGGTATCACCGGGCACGGCCGAGAGGCCGATGCCGAAGAGCACGGAAACGAAAATCACCTGAAGCATGGTTCCGTCGGAAAACGGGCCGACCATCGTCGTGGGAACGATGTTCAGAAAGAAATCGAGCATGCCGTGCTGTTTGGCGTCGGCGGCGTATTTCGTCACCTGATCCATTTGATCGCCGGTGATCTGGATGTTCATTCCTGAACCGGGATGAAACACATTGACGACCACCAGGCCCATGACCAGCGCGATTCCCGATACGACTTCGAAATAGACCAGGGCCTTGATCCCGACCCGGCCGACTTTCCTGAGGTCGCCCATACGCGCGATGCCGGTGACGATGGTGCCGAAGATGATCGGCGCCAGGACCATGCGGATGAGTTTGATGAACAGATCCGCCACCGGCCGCAGGCGCGAGCCGAAATCCGGCCAGAAATATCCGATCGCGATGCCCAGGCCGATGCCGATGAGCAACTGGACGTAGAGCCTGGAGAGCAGCTTGCCCATTCATTCCGCCAGGGCTTTCATTTCGCGGTAGAGGTCGGCCTTGCCTTCAAAACCTATTCCCGGCAGGTCCGGAAGGGTCACATAGCCGTCTATCACCTGCACGCCGTCGGGAAAGCCGCCGTACGGCTGGAACAGATCGGGATAGGATTCATTTCCGCCCAGACCCAGCCCGGCGGCGATGTTGAGGGACATCTGGTGCCCGCCGTGCGGAATGCATCGCGACGGCGACCAGCCGTTTTCTTTCAGCATCGCCAGCGTGCGCAGGTATTCGACCAGGCCGTAGCTGAGGGCGCAGTCAAATTGCAGCCAATCCCGATCCGGCCGCATTCCGCCGTAGCGGATGAGGTTGCGAGCATCGGCCATGGAGAAGAGATTCTCGCCCGTGGCCATGGGCTTGTCGTAATGGCGGGCCAGGTCGGCCTGCAACTGGAAATCGAGCGGATCGCCGGCTTCCTCGTACCAGAACAGATCGTATTTCGCGATCGCCTCGCCATAGCGGATGGCGGTGGGAAGATCGAATCGGCCGTTGGCATCGACTGCCAGTTTCTGGCCTGGTTTCAAGACCGAGAGCACGGCCTCGATGCGCTGCAGGTCTTCTTCCAGCGATGCCCCGCCGATCTTCGCCTTGACGACCGTATAGCCGCGGTTCGTGTAGGAAATCATCTCGCGTTTGAGGGCTTCGAGGTCTTTGCCGGGGTGGTAATACCCGCCGGCCGCATACACGAAAATGCGCCGGTTCACCTTGTTGCTTCCATATCGCTCGGCGAGCAGATCGTACAGCGGCCGGCCCTCGATCTTCGCGACCGCATCCCACACGGCCATGTCGATGGTGCCGACAGCCACGGACCGCTCGCCGTGGCCGCCGGGCTTTTCATTGGTCATCATGCACGACCAGATCTTGTGCGGATCGAGGTTCCGGCCTGATTGGTCGAGCAGGCTGATGGGATCGGCCTCCAGCAATCGCGGCGAGAAGCGCTGGCGGATGAGATGGCCCTGGCCGTATCGGCCGTTGGAATTGAACCCATAGCCGACAACGCGGCGGCCATCGCGGACCACGTCGGTGACGACGGCCACGAGACTGAGCGTCATCTTGGTGAAATCAATATAGGCGTTGCGGATGGACGAGGTGATGGGCTTGGTCTGCTCGCGAATGTCGATGATCTTCAACGGCTGCCTCCAGGTGCGGTCGAAGAACAATCTAAGCGTTTGCGGCCGATGAGCAACCCCGTGGCAGCCGGCAAGGAGCGGTCACGCCGGCGATGTCGGGTTTTGGATTCTCCCCATGAACAGAATGACGCCGGTCTTGGTGTCGGTCAGGAGCAAAAGGAATGGGTGATCGGCGTTGAAATCGGTGGCCGGCGGCGGGATTTCGATGGACGAGAGGCTGATGCCCATGCCGGTGGCGGCGGCCGCCTCGGTGCCTTCTTCGTCAACAGCGATGAATGCCTTGTGGATCGCGCTGGAGAGATAGAGATTGGGGCTGCCGGTCATGCCGGAGAAATCGGCCTGATCGGTCAGGGCTTTCTTGATTCCCAGATCGGCCAGCGTGCCGAGCAGAGGGAGGGTTTGGTTGGCCTTGAACTTGGGAAGCGTGATGTTGACTTGTCGCGGCTTGAGAGCGGAGTTGACGGTGTCGAGGAGCTTGGCGTCGAGCGCCTTTTCGACGGCGGGCAGACCATCGATTGACTTGGGAAGCACGACGATCATCGCGACATCGTTGCCGACATAGGGCAGGCGAACGGCCTGAAACGAGGCGTTCTCCATGTAGCCATAGCGCGAGTTGGCGTTCATGAGCGATGCTTTGATGACGGCCGGCTTGCCGTCGGCGTGAAAATCGCCGTCGTGGGTATTGTCGGGTTTGAATTCGCTCTGCCAGTTGGCTTTGAAATAGACGGCGTTGGTCAGGACCATCCGCGTGTCGCTGGAAATGGAACCGGCGGGCATGAGATCCTTGATCTTGTCGGCGGTCTGGGCGGAGACCCAGTCGTTGATGGTTTTACGGGCCACCGGCTCATTGCCGAAATCAAGCGATTGCAGGCCGGCGGTGAAATTGGTCTTCATGGCGTCCAGATAGGCTGGGAGCCAGACGACATTCTTCTGTCCCCAGAGGGCATCGGCGACATGCAGCTCATAGCCCTTCTTCGGGGCGGTGGCGTTGTCGGATTTGGAGGCCTGGAAATTCTGGATGAGCTGGCCCAAAGCGGCCTGGAAAGCCGCCGTGGCAAGCTGCGGCTGATGCATGGCGGCGGCGATTTCGGCGTGCGTATCGCCGCGAGCGCCAACATCGAGCATGGCAAGGGCTGTGTCAATGCTGTAAGGGGAGACGATGATATTGCCGGTGCCGGAACTCAGTTTCTGATAGAGATCGAAGGCGAACTGGTTGTTGGCCTGGCCGACGGCCTTGACATCGGCGTCGGGCGCGGCGGCGCGGGCGGAGATCGGCAAAGCAATCGCGATGATGGTTGCGGCAGAAAACAGGACGGACAGCATTTGCTGTATCGAGCGCATGAGATTTCCTTTCAAGGGGGCGGGACGATTTTCTGTGAACGTGCCAAGTCGCACGCTTTTGGCCAGGCACCTCCGATCACGCTGGGGAGGCGGGGTTTTCGACTCTGCCGATGAAGAGGATGACGCCGGTCTTTATGTCGGTCAGCACATAGACGAACGGGTGGTCGGCTTTGAATTCGACCGCCTGCGGCGGAACCGCGATCGCCATGCGGTTCATGACCATGCCGGTTGCGGCGGCGGCTTCGGTGCCCGCTTCGTCCACGGCGATGAATGCCTTGTGAATGGCGGTGGAGAGATAGAGATCAGGACTGCCGGTCATGCCCGAGAAATCGGCCGCTCCGGTGAAGGCCTTCCTGATTCCCAGGTCGGCCAGCGTGCCGTTGAGCGGAAGGGTCTGGTTGGCCTTGAATTTCGGCAGTGTGATGTTGACCTGCTGGGGCTTGAGAGCAGTTGTCACAGTGCCGAGGAGTTTGGCGTCGAGTGTCTTTTCGATTGCTGGCAGGCCATCGATGGACTTGGGGAGCAGAACGATCATCGCGACATCGTCGCCGACGTAGGGCATGCGGACGGCCTGGAACGCGGCGTTGTCCATGTAGTCAAACCGAGTGTTCTGGTTCATCAGCGGTGCTTGGATGACGGCGGCTTTGCCGTCAGCGTGGAAATCGCCGTCGTGGGTGCTTTCGGCTTTGAACTTGCGCTGCCAGTCGGCTTTGAAGTAGACGGCATTGGTAAGCACCATGCGCGTCGCGCCTGAGATGGCGCCGGAGGGGATGAGATCCTTGATTTTGTCGGCGGTCTGTGATGAGACCCAATCGTTGATCGTCTTGCGCGCGACAGCCTCGTTGGCGAAATCGAGCGATTCCAGGCCGGCGCCGAAATTTGACTTCATGGCGGTCAGATAATCCGGCAGCCAGGTGACGCCTTTCTGACCCCAGAGAGCGTCGGCGACGTGCAGTTCATAACCTTTTATCGGCGCGGCGGAGCCTGCGGCCTTGGATGCCTGGAACTGCTGGATAAGCCGGCCCATGGCGGCCTGGAAATCGGCCGGGGCAAGCTGGGGCTGGTGCATGGCGGCGGCGATTTCCGTGTGCGTGTCGCCGCGGGCACCGACGTCGAGCATCCCCAAGGCCGTGTCAATGCTGTATGGCGAGACGATGATGTTGCCCGTGCCGGAATCGAGCTTCTGATAAAGGTCAAAAGCGAACTGATTGTTGGCCTGCCCGACGGCTTTGACATCGGCGTCGGGCGCGGCAGCGCGGGCGGAGATCGGAACGGCAAGCAAGACAAACAACGCCGACAGAAAGATGTAAGACACAGCGGCAAGCGATTGGAAGTTAAGGCGCATAGTTCTTTCCCTTACAAAGTTACTCGTCCGCGGCCCACGGCGCGCAAATCGCCGATTCGCGGCCGCTCACGCCGGGGTCGTCGGGTTCTCGACTCTTCCGATGAACAGGACCACGCCGCTCTTGGTATCAGTCAGGAGGAGAAGGAACGGGTGATCGGCCTTGAACTCTATGGCCGGGGGCGGAACTCGCATGGCCATGCCGGCGACCATCAGGCCGGTGGCGGCGGCGGCTTCGGTGCCGTCTTCATCAACCGCGATGAACGCCTTGTGGATGGCGCTGGAGAGGTACAGATCGCGACTTCCGGTCATGCCGGAGAAATCGGCCTGATTCGTGAAAGCCTTCTTGATCCCAAGGGCCGCCAGCGTGCCGTTGAGCGGTAGGGTCTGGTTGGCCTTGAATTTCGGCAACGTGATGTTGACCTGCTGGGACTTGAACGCGGCTGTGACGCTGCCCAGCAGCTTGGCGTCCAGCGCTTTCTCCACGGCGGGCAGGCCGTCCGTCGACTTGGGAAGCAGCACGATCATGGCCACATCATCGCCGACATAGGGCATGCGGACGGCCTGGAACTGGGCGTTGTCCATGTAATCAAAGTTGGCGCTCTGGTTCATCAGCGGGGCCTGCACGACGGCGGGCTTGCCGTCGGCGTGGAAATCGCCGTCGCGGGTCTTGCTGGATTTGAACTTGGTCTGCCAATCGGCTTTGAAATAGACGGCATTGGTGAGAACCATGCGCGTGCTGTCCTTGATGGCGCCGGAGGGGATGAGGTCTTTGATCTTGTCGGCCGTCTGGGCGGAGACCCAGTCGTTGATGGTTTTGCGGGCAACCGGCTCATTGGTGAAATCGAGGGATTCCAGGCCGGCGGCGAAGTTGGTCTTCATGGCATCCAGATATGCGGGAAGCCACGTGACGCCTTTTTGGCCCCACAGCGCATCGGCGACATGGAGTTCATAGCCCTTGACCGGCGCGGCCGAGCCGGCGGCCTTGGACGCTTGGAACTGCTGGATGAGCTGGCCCATGGCGGCCTGGAAGGCGGCGGGGTCAAGCTGCGGCTGGTGCATGGCGGCGGCCAGTTCCGTGTGCGTATCGCCGCGGGCGCCGACATCGAGCATCCCCAGGGCGGTGTCAATGCTGTAGGGAGAGAAGATGATGTTACCTGGGTCGGAGGCCAGCTTCTGATAGATATCGAAGGCGAACTGATTGGCGGCCTGCCCGACGGCCTTGACGTCAGCCGTGGGGGCGGCGGCGCGGGCCGGCATTGGCCAGGCGCACAGAACCAGCAACGCGGTGGCGATGACGGCCGACGTGATGAAAAGCGGTTTGACGATCTCGCACATGGCTTTTCCTTTCAAAAAAACCGAACGATCACGTCGTCTTTGACGCTGGCACAGGCGCAAAGTTCCCGGCGATCGGGAAAATTCTTACGGCTTGGCCTGCGCCGGAATCAGTTGGATCGGGCCGAAAAGCCCCGATGAAACCAGCGCTGTTCCGCGTAGATTGGGCGGAGTGGCACGGTTGCCGAACTGACGGATCGCCTGGGTGAAATCGGGCATCCCGTTGGCCGAGGCGTAATTGATGGCCGTGTTGCCCACGTCGATCTTGATGTCGTTGTCACCGGCTTTCAGAAGCGAGGTGATGTCGAGCGTGTACGGCGGGCTCCAGAGTGCGCCGGCGCGTGTGCCGTTGACGGTGATGACGGCGACCTCACGGACCGGGGGATCGAGATTGGCGGCCATGCTTGAACCGCCGCCACCTCCACCACCGCCGCCCCGGCCGGCGCGGCCGCCGCCGGGCGCGGCCCCGGCGATATTGTCCGGGCCGAGGCTGAGCGTGAGTGCCAATCCGTCGCGGATCATGTTGGCCGGAAGGTTAAGAGTTTGCTGGTACGTCGCGACGCCGGAAAAATTGGCGGTCGCGGGCGAGCTGATCCAGTCGGTGAGTTGGGCCATCTTGGTCGGCTTGCCGGTGGGGCCGAAGGTGACGGTCCAGTTGGTCGAGAGATCGATTGGCTTGGGGATATCGGCGATGACGGGGGGCTTGACAACGGGGAGCGTGCGGCCGGTGAAGACGAGCAGGCGCGTGCCGTAAGGTTCCAGATGCAGGGCAATGGCCGTGCCGTGGTCGGAGCGTTCGATGACTTCCGCGGGCGAGACCTTGCCGGTCATCGGATCCCACCATTCAGGGTTGCCGGTCTCAACTCGGAAATTGGCGACGGTGTTTTGACGTTGATTGGATGTGTTGGCGACGAAATAGATTTCGCCGTCATCGGTATGACGATGGACGAAACCAATGGCCGGGATGGCGGGCGTCATGGCGAAATCCGGCCGCAGATGTTTGGCGACGGCTGCGCCGAACTGGGAGGCGTTGGCGATGGAAATGCCCTGAGCGCCGGCGCCGCTGAAGATGCGTGCGGTCGCGGCATGCAGGGATTGCTGGTCGGCGGCGGTGGACTTGTAGCCGGGTACGACCGAGGGCGGATTGCCGATACAGACGAGCGTTCCGCCGCCCTTGACGAATTCTTCGAGCTTGTTCATTGTCGCCAGGGGCATGCGCGTCGCACCGTCGATGACGACGATCCGATAGTGGACATTGCCGAAGGCGAGCGCGCCGTCGGCAACCTGGCCGCGGGCGTTCAGCAAGCCGTCATCCCAGAAATCAACGTTGTAGCCAGCGCCGAGAATGGCAGCGATGGCTCCGGACCGATTGACGGTGCCGGCCTCGGGTGTGGTGACGCTGCCGGTCGTGGCACTCTGGGCCCAGGCGTCGGAGTCGGCGAGGTAGAACGCCACGTCGCTGGCCGGCTGGCCCGCACGCATCATGAAACTGACGCGCTGCAGGTATTTGGTTGTATCCGGCATGGCGATGAACCAGGGATTCTTTTCGTTGAAAACGGCGGCGACATAAAACGTCCAGCCGGGATACGGGACGTTGTCCGCCGTGCTGGGCCAGCCGTGGCAGATGAGCTGGTTGATGCCCTGGAGGAACTGCCAGTTGGATTCGGATTTCATGTCAAGGGGCGTTGCCCGAAAGACCGTGTCTTTGAGCCAGGTGTAGGTTTCGCTGGAGGCGACGGGGATGCCCAGGAGATGCGTGGCGGAGGCGGCGTAGCGGCAGTCGTTGAATCCCGTGGTGGTCTGGTGGCCCATTTCGCCTTCGGGGAGTTGGCACGAAGCGTAGGTGAATTCCGCTGCGGCGGGTCCGCCGTAGGCCTGAATGCGGAACTTGGTGTTGTGGTCCGCGGCGAACTTGGCGAACTTGGCGACGAAATTATCGTTGAACATCTCGGTCTGGGTTTGGCCCCAGTCGTGACGGATGTCGGCGGCCTTGGGATTGGAGTTGTCAAAGAGGGCCGGAAGCAGCGGCCGAAGATCGTAGCCGCGGCGCTTCTGGAATTCGTCCAGCAGCGAGTCGGTCCAGTTCTCGCCGCTGAGTTCGAGACTGTCGCAGAAGATCGAGGCGATCGGGTTATTTCCGACGGCGTTGACTTCCGGGCCGGCGATCTGCGCAATGAACTTATCGACGACGGTGGGGCTGAGGTGGTCGATGACCAGGCCATCGGCGCCGTAGGCGGCGCGCTTGACCTGCATGTTGACACGGCCGGTCAGGTAAAAGTTGACGGTGCATGCCTGCTTGGCCAGATCGGCGGGAATCGTGGCGGTTGCGGCGGCGCTGTCGATGGCCAGCACCGTGGGTTCGCCGGTGCCGCTGGCCGGCCAGGCCAGCGCGGCGGCGATGGTCTGCCCGCGGCCGAGGGTGGCTTTGACCGTCGTTTGCCCGGCCGTGGTCCTCACAGAGGGTGAAGCGGCGATCCGGCCGGCGCCCTCGGTGGCGGTGAACATCGGGCCGCCGTACGGCCAGCCGCTGCCCAGCGTCAGATTCATGCGCAGGCCAAGCTCCTTGGCTTTAGTGCCGAGGTAATTGAGCATGTCGAAATACTCGGGAGAGAGAAACTTCAGGTTCTTAAGGCCTGGGTATTGTCCATCGATGGCCATCGGGTAGACGGGGTTAACTTCAAATCCGCCGAAGCCGCCTTGCTTCATGGCGGTCAGATCGCGGTCGATCGAGGTCTTGGTGACGGCCGGGCCGAACCACCAATAGCGAGTCATGATCTTGCAGTCATCCGGCGGGGCATTGAAGGATTTCTGAAGTTGATCCACATCGGCTCGGGCGCCCAATGCGCCGGCGAAAAGAGAGAGAAGCGCCGCCAGACACACGGCCGATCGTCGCAGTTGGGACATCGACATGACCTCCTCCAATTTCTCGAAACACAAAGAGAGTTGCGGCCGCAAGACCAACAGCTTGAGGCCATGCGGGTATTGCAAGGCGGGGCGGGCGGTTTGTCAACTGAATAGTGAGCTGCGGCGGGCAATATCGAGGCTACGCGCGAGATACTGTGGTCGCGCACCACCGCCGCCAGATGGCGCGGTAATGTTGCTCCACATCGAGGGCGAACGCCGGCGCATCCATCAGCGGTGATGCCCGCATTCGCGCACGTAGCGTGTGGCGCAGAGTCTTGAGACGGCTCACGTCGGCGGCCAGATTGCTGGCGATCTGGAGATACTGCTCCATGCTTGCGCCGATCAGTTCGGTCGCCTTGATCTGGCTGAGGAGCGTAACGCCGCCCCGGCCGACCGCTGTGCGGCCGGACAGCGTGACGACCGGAACGCCCATCCACAGCGCATCGCAGCTTGTCGTCCCGCCGCCGTAGGGAAAGGGATCAAGAACGATGTCGATCTCCTGATAGCGGGCGAAATAATCAGCCAGGGGAACCATATCGACAAAGCAGAGCCGCTCCGGATCAAGGCCGTGGGCAGTCCAGAATTCGCCAACCCGATATCGCGCCGAGCCCTGGGGCGCCAGGAGCATCAGCCGCGAGTTGGGAACCCGTCGCAGCAGCTCAGCCCAAGCCGAAAGGCACGGCTCGGAAACCTTGGCGAAATTATTGAGACAGCCGAAGGTGATCCGGCCGGTCTTGATGCACGGCGGATCGACAACGGCCGGGAAGCTGCCCAGCGTCTTGTAGCACCAATAGCTGCGCAGGCGGAGCGACTGCTCGGAATAGTCGGCATCGCCCTGACCCGGCGGATCGAGATACGCATCGGTGAACCGATAATCGACAGCCGACAGCCCGCTGGTTCCGCAATATGCCAGGTAGGAAAGCTGGATTGGCGCGGGTTTGCGGGCGAAAATCAGCGGCCGGTTGTCGCCCAGGTGGAGCATCAGATCGACGAGAATGTCGATGCGGTCCTGGCGGATCAGCCCCGCGGCGGCATCGTCGCTGACGTCGTGAATATCGCGCCAGGCAAACGCGTGTGAGCGCAACGAGGCGGTGACGGCATCGGCCCTGGCAACGTCGGCGTAGCAGAACGACTGAAACTGTCGGCGATCATGCTGGGCCAGCAGCGGAACCATGAATTGCCCCACCACGTGCGCAATGAAATGCGGCGAGACGTAACCGATGCGTAGTGGGCGATCGGCATCGGGCGTGTTGGTGTGCGGGCGTATGAGATGCGCCAGCGGGCGGCCGTGCTGGGCATCGAATTGTTGATGCTCGCGCACAATCGCCGGGCCGTCAAAATCAGGGTGAAAGTAAAGCGTATAGACGTAATTACTGTGGGGGACGGTGTTGTCGGGCGCGCAGGATCTGGATTGTTTGAAGGCGTCCAGGGCCTGATCGACAAGGCCGATATGCTTAAGTGCAACACCCAGATTGTTCCACGCGCCGGTGTGTCGCGGCTCGGCGATCAGCGCCAGACGAAACGCCTTGATGGCGTCATCGTACAAACGGGCGTCGAGGATGGACGAGCCGAGCGAAAAGAAGTCGATCGGCAGTCGCGGATCCAGTTCGCGGGCGGTCATGAGTTGGGTGAGCGATTCGCTCCATTGACCGGCGCGGGCCAGCGACACGCCGATGTTGTAGCGCGTCAGCGCCATGTCCGCGCGGAACGTGATGGCGCGTCGAAATGCGGCAATGGCCTCCGGCCACTTCTTGAGCGACATGTAGGCTACGCCCAGATTGTTGTGCGCCTCGGCGAAATCAGGGTTGATCGCCAGTGCCTTCTGCGCGGCGGCCAGCGAATCATCGAACCGGCGGAGTTGGATCAAAGTCATCGACAGCGAGCAAAACACATCCGCCCGTCCGGGTGACACGGCCGCGCAACGGCTCAGCAGCGATGCCGCCTCCCGGTAGGCCGAAAGCTGCAACGCCGCCATCGCCGCGGAATAGAGCGCATCGGGATGGTCCGGCCGACGCTTGAGAATCCCGAGATAAAGTTCCCGCGCATCGGCATATCGCCCGGCGGCCATGAACTGCCGGCCGGATTCGAGCAACGCGTTTTCGTCGGCCTCTGTCATTTGATACGACCTGTTGGGCGCACCGCGAACGTGCCAAGGGCATCTTGGCCGACAGCGGAGGAAATGGAAAGGAGTATGGTGCATGGTGGACGGCAGTTCCTGCCCATCGAAAGTGGGCCGGGCGGTTGGTACAATGCGGCCGTTGGGCAAGTCGTCGATCGGCCGGCGGATGGAGCCGGCGGTCGTGTGAAGTGCGGTCATAGGGTGGGATGGTGTGGATCGATGTATAAGTACGAAAAGGCAATCGGCGCGGCGGGTGGGCTGGTGGCAGTGGTGTGGCTGATCGCACTGGCGATGGGGCAGGCAACTACCTCATCGTCCGGAGCCGGCGACTATGGCGCGGGCGGTCCGATGTTCCTGCCCGGATTCGGCGCGCAGGGCTATATCGATCCGGGATTCGGCGGACCTGGAGTTGGCGCACCGGGCGCTGCGGGTCGAGCCGGCGGGCCGGGGCCGGGAGCGGTCTATCCGATTCCCTATGCGCCGCCAACGCGAGCGTCGATCGATGATGCTCTGCATCGCATTCTGGCGTTTGCCAACACCGCGATGCCCGCGCGGGCACTGGATCGGGGAACGAACACTCCCATCACCGACTTCACCAAAGCCGCCCCCGGCGCCACCATGGACCGCGGCGAGGGCAACGGGTTTCAGCCGCTGGATTACACACTTGGCGTGACGCATTCCGGCATGCTGGCGTGTGCGGCCGTGACAGGCGACAAGCGATTTAGCGATTTTGTCGCCCGGCACATGCAGTTCCTGCACGATGCGGCGCCGTATTTCAAAGCGTCGGCCGCCGCCTCGCCGGGCGGACGCAATCCGTTTTCGATGCTTCTGACCCCGGATTCACTCGACGCCAGCGGTTCGATGTGCGCTGCCCTCATCAAGGCCCGCCAGGCGAATATCGGGCCGGATCTGATGGACGTGATCGATCGCTGGGCCGACTACGTTCACACCAAGCAATTCCGCCTTGCCGACGGCACGCTGGCGCGGCATCGCCCGCAGGATCAGTCGATCTGGGCGGACGATCTGTACATGAGCGTTCCGGCCCTGGCGGGGATGGGGAAACTGACCGGCAAGAATGAGTATTTCGACGATGCCATCAAACAGGTGCGGCAATTTGCCAAATACCTTTTCGTACCCGCCAAGGGAATCTATATGCACGGCATCAATCTGGATCAGCCCGACAATCCGGAATTCTATTGGGGCCGGGCCAACGGCTGGGCGATGATGGCCGATTGCGAATTGCTCGATGCGCTGCCGGAGGATTATCCCGGCCGGGAGGATGTGCTGAAAATTCTGCGGGCTCACATCAAAGGGATTGCTCAGTTGCAATCGGGTGAGGGGTTGTGGCATCAATTGCTGGACCGCCCGGATTCGTATCTGGAGACCAGCGCCAGCGCGATTTTCGTGTATTGCATGGCGCACGCGATCGACAAGGGCTGGATTTCCCCAGTCAGCTACGGCGACGTGGCGCAGGTGGGATGGAACGCGGTGGCGATGCGGATCAATGCCAAGGGCCAGGTCGAAGGTACCTGCGTCGGCACCACGTTCGCGGGCGATGCTGTTTACTACTACGCCCGCCCGACCAGCGTGGATGCATCCCACGGCTACGGCCCGGTGCTGCTGGCCGGTGCGGAAATGATCCGGATGTTGCAAATGTACCCCGCCGCAGCGAGGGATGGCACATATTTGTATCTTCCGAAATCGGCCGCAACCCAGCCGTCGGCGCCGGGGCGGTAGAAATGCGGGATTTGGGATCTTGAACCAGTTCCCGTCCGCGCCGGGCGTTGGAGTGGCGGAGCGTTGACCGGATTTCTTCCCAGCCCCGGTCTTTGGCGGTATAGTAGGTGCATGACCAAGATGCTGGAAGACGCGGTAGCCAAGGCGAGGGAACTTCCCGAGGCGGAGCAGAACGCTATCGCGCAAATCGTGATTGACGAGATCGAATCTGAGCGGCGATGGGATGAGCTGCTTGCCAAATCCCCGGAGAAGTTGCGGAAGCTGGCTGATCGAGCTTGGGCCGAACATGAGGCCGGTAAGAGTCAGCACCTGGACCCGGACGCGCTGTGACCTCGCGGACCAGTTCCGATTTCCGCCGCGACTTGGCGCAACTCCCGCCCGCTATCAAGCGGCAGGTTCGTGAGGCGTATCATCTGTTCAGCCGGAACCCGCGGCATCCCAGCTTGAAATTCAAGAAGCTCCCGCCGCACGAGGATCTTTGGTCGGTCAGGATCAACGCTGATTATCGGGCCATCGGGCGATTTCGGGGAGACGTGTTGCTTTGGTTCTTCGTTGGATCACACGCGGATTACGACAAGTTGATCGCGCGGCTGTGACTTGCCTGTCGCCAACCTGACTCCGGATGCCAGAGGCATTCCGCGATGGCATCTCAGATCCGGGACTTGAATCTCTCGGCCTGCGGCCCCCAATACGGCCCCCTCAACTGGCGACTTGATCGGCCTCGGCCTGTGAGAATCCCGTGACGCGATAGCCCCCGTGCGTGATGGCCGACACCAACTGCTGCACGTTCACGGCGGTCGGATCGTAAAGGACCGATGCCTGCGAGCTGTTGAAATCGACTTCGACCTCAAGCACGCCGGCAATACTGGACAGCGTTTTTCGTATCGCCGCCTCGCAATGATGGCAATGCATTCCCTCGACTCGGATCACCGCCAGATGATCCATTTCCGTCCGCTCAGCCATAGAAACTCCTCTGGCATGACGTCCTCGGAGCCACCCATAGAATAAGAAAGTTGGCGCTCCATTTCAACCAGTTTATACGAAGGAAATCGAAAACTGTTGAGGAATTTACCCATTCCCCCGGCATTGGCGCGGACAGGCCATATCACGACGCACTCGCGTGCCCGAACAATACGAAGTCGAACGACCGCCCGATGAAATTCAGCGTGCCATAGTCAAAATGGAGCCAAATGAGAATGTCCGCCAGCCGGCTGAGCATCCATGTCGTTATGCCCGAGACGGTCATAAAGACCAGGAAGAGCCCGATGAACAGCGCTCCCTGCACTTGCGGCGAACGGGCATTTCGTCGCAGATCATCGGGTAGCATCGGGGCGATGATATTGAACCCATCGAGCGGCGGGCATGGGATCAGGTTGAAAAGGGCCGTCAACCACTGCAAAACCCCCATCGTCGCCAGGAACATCTGGAAATTCGACCAATGGTCAAAGTCATCCGGCGCTGTGTATGCCCAACCAAATCGCGGATGCAGCGGCAACAAAAAGAGTGCACCCATGATGAGATTGCTGGCCGGCCCGGCCGCTGCCGCCATCGATTCCCAAAGCCGGCTGCGCAATAGATCTCGCCGGATATATGTTGCCCCGCCCGGCAGCGGGATTCCGCCCATCGCCAGCATGGCGATGGGGATGAGGATGCTCGTCGTCAGATTGACGTATTGAAGTGGATTCAGCGCCAGCCCGCCGCGTTGGCGGATGGTGTAATCCCCGCCCAGATACGCCACCAGCCCGTGCGAGAATTCATGAACGGTCACGGTCGCGATCCACGCGACCATGACCGACCAGAACAGCGGATTAGAAAAATCGGCCGACGCGAGAATGTGCATGGCCGGAGAGCGTAAGGCCGGATGGGCGGTTGGAGCAAGCGGGCGATGGGCGAGACTACGCCCGGATTGCAGAATCCGGCGGTTGCGGCTTCAGATGCTCTTCCAATACATGTCGCATGACATCGACCGGCGGGGCGATACCGGTGAAGGCGCGGAATTGGCCGGCGGCCTGGCGGACGAACATGTCGGCGCCACAGACAGTTTTCACCTTTGCGGATTGGGCCGAGGCGAGCAGGCGGGTTTGCATCGGGTTGTAGACGGCGTCGAAGACAAGGCGCACGCGATGCAGGAGTTTTTCGTGGCCGTCGAGGGGGCTTTGGTCGATGTGCGGGCTCATGCCGACCGATGTGGTGTTGATGAGAATGTCGCAATCGGCATTGGCCAGATCGGCCCAATCCGCGGCGGCGACGCTCTTGCCCCGCGAATCGCCGAGTTCCTGCGCCAGCGCGTCGGCACGCTGGCGGGTTCGATTGAAAATTGTAACGCGGCAACCACAAGCGGCCAGCGCCGCAACGGCGGTTCGGCCGGTGCCGCCGGCGCCCAGGACCGCGACTTTCAAATCCGATAGGCCCGCGCGATCGATGCCAAGGGCGCTGGTGATACTGTCGAGAATCGCGGCATAATCCGTGTTCAGGCCGGCCAGCGCGACCGGGCCGTCGCGTCCCTCGCGCCGCGTGATGACGATAGTATTCACGGCCCCGATGGTTGCGGCCAACGGCTCGATATTAGCCCCTTTTTCCCGCAGATAGCGAAGCGCATTTTCCTTGTGCGGGATGGTGACGGACAAGCCGGACAAGTCGAAGCCGGCCGTTGACAGAGCCACCTCCATGAACGCCTTGAAGCTCTCATAGGAAGGCTCGACCAGCAGCGGCAGATAGACGCCGTCAAAGCCCACGCTCTCGAACGCCGCGTTATGAATGGCCGGGGACATCGAATGCCGCACCGGGTGGGCGACCACGCCGTACACCTTGGTTTCCGGCCGGATCGCGTCCCAGCGATAGAGATGTTTGATCTGCCCGATCGTCGGCTGGCCCGGCGCGGTGGACTGTGAATCGTCGAGGCTGGCGAACGTAAGGGCGGCGCCAAATTTGCGGGCCAGCAGTCGGCTGATCAGGCCGGCTTCGCCCATGCACAGGGCGATAGTGGGGCGGACGCGCTGGCGCAGGACGTCGAAAATCTCGAAATTGTCGCGGATGGTGCGGGCGGTGTAAGCGATCTTGTTGACGGCCGCCGGTATGTCCGCCATTTCCAGCAGGATGTTGTTCAACCGCTCGGGCCGGCCGGTGGTGTCGTGAGAGCTGATAATGAGCGCCCGCGACGGAATGACCCGGCCGCTGATGCGGCGGTAGGTTTCCAGTTCGATATCCATGTACCGGGCGTCGAGCGATTGTGCGGATCGGTTGACCAGATCGACGCGAGCGGCATCGTTGAGCATGCTGTGCCCGGCCTCCCAAACCGGCCGGCAGGTGACGATGACCGGCAGGTCAATCCGCGGCCAGGAGTCGGGACATTTCGTCAGGTGATCCAACCGCAGCTCGAGCATATCCGCGCCGGCTTCGGCGGCCAGCGCCGACTGCCGGGTCAACTGGTTGGGATCGGTGACGAAGATGGGAACGCACAGGTGGGTCAATCGCTCGTCACGCTTTTGATCAGGTCGTCAATCTGCTTCTTTGTTGCATCCGACGCTTCCCACAAGGGCAATCGCAGCTCGCCCGTATCCAGGCCGGCCTTCTTCATCGCATACTTGATTCCCACCGGATTTCCATCCACGAACAGTGACTTGATGAAGGGAAAGAGCTTCCTATGCAAAGTTGCGGCGTCGGCGTAATTTCCGGCTGCGGCCAGGCTGACCAGCCGCTTGATCTGGGCGGGAATCAGATTCGACGCCACGCTGATCACGCCCTCGGCGCCGACGGACATCAGCGGTAGTGTCAGCGAATCGTCGCCGCTGAGGATGGTGATATCGCACAGCGTGCGTATCTCGCTTGCGATGTCGATCACCCCGGTGCTTTCCTTGATGGCGACAATGTTCGGATGCTTCGCCAGGCGGGCAACCGTGACCGGGTTCATTGTCACGCCGGTGCGGCCGGGGATGTTGTACAGGACGATCGGCAGATCGACCGCGTCGGCCAATGTCATGAAATGGCGATAGAGTCCTTCCTGCGACGGCTTGTTGTAATACGGGTTGACGCTCAGGCCGCCGTCGGCGCCGATCTTCTTGGCGATGGCGTGCAGTTCCAGCGCCTCGTGCGTGGCATTGGCGCCGACGCCGGCAATAACCGGAACACGCCCGGCCGCGAATTTCACCGTCAGTTCCAGAACGCGCGCGTGATCGCGCATGTCCAGGGTGGGGGATTCGCCGGTGGTTCCGGCCGGGACAAGTCCGTCGATGCCGCCTTTGATCTGGAACTCGATCTGCGCGGCCAGCCGCGCCTCGTCGAGCTTTTGATCGCGAAACGGCGTAATCATGGCTGTCATGGCGCCACTGAACATCAAGAAACCTCCGCGTTGTTGAGGGCGGCTGCGATCGCCCGTTTCATGTCGGCCACTGCCGTTTGCAGGCCGGTGAAGATCGCACGGCTGATGATGGCGTGGCCGATGTTGAGTTCGCGCATTGACGGGATGCGCACCACCGGCGCGAGGTTGCGATAATTCAGGCCGTGCCCGGCGTGCAGACGCATGCCGTTCAATCCGACGCGGTAGGCGGCGGTTTCCAGGCGGGCGAGTGCTTCGGTGGCGGCGCCTGAGCCAGGGGGCGCGTTCGCGTACGTGCCCGTGTGCAACTCGATGCCGTCAAAACCCTGCTCGGCCGCAAGGGCTATCTGTTTCTCATCCGGATCGATGAACGCACAGACGAACGTACCGGCGGCCTTGAGGCGGCCGACGGCGTCGATGATGCGGCCGGGATTCTGCGAGAGATCAATGCCGCCCTCGGTGGTGATTTCCGCCCGCCGCTCCGGAACCAGCGTCGCCTGGGTGGGCGCCGATCGCACCGCGATATCGACGATCTCCGGCACGAGGCTCATCTCCAGATTGAGCTTGACGTGAACCGTCTGACGCAATACCGCCAGATCGCGATCGCCGATGTGCCGGCGATCTTCGCGCAGATGAATGGTGATCCCGTCGGCCCCGCCCAGTTCAGCCTCGGCCGCTGCCCAGACCGGGTCCGGCTCATAGGTCTTGCGCGCCTGACGCAGCGTGGCGACGTGATCGATATTGACACCAAGTTCCACCATAGCCATCGCGATTTTAGTTTGTCGGCCGCTATTTATCGAGTGAGATGCGACGCCTCGGGAAATGGCGACGAAGCCGGGCTCAGGTTTCCAGCCACGCGGCCAGGAGATCGATGGCGCTTTGCAGGTCGCGTTTGTGGATCGATTCGGTGACGGTGTGGATGTTGCGCGTGGGGATGGAGAGCGTCATGGTGCGCAGTCCGCCGCGCGAGCGCTGCATCGGGCCGGCATCGGTTCCGCCGCGCGGCAGGACGCTGAGCTGGAATGGGATTTCGCGCTTCTTGGCGATGGCCTCGAACTGGTCGATCAAGCCGCGGTCGGAGATGGTCAGGCCGTCCAGAACGGTCAGCGCCACGCCGTCGCCCTGCTTGGTCACCCGTTCATCCTCGGGGACGCCGGGCGTATCAACGCACAACGTCGTATCCAGGGCGATGGCGATGTCCGGTTCGATGGAGAAAGCGGCCGGTCCCGCGCCGCGGCAGCCGACTTCCTCCTGCACCGTCGCCGCCAGCGTTACGTGATATTTGAGGCTGGTCAGTTTGCGAAATGCCTCGATGACGACAAACCCCGCCACGCGGTTATCCAGGCATTTGCCGCTGACGCATTCCCCGATTTCCGAGAATTCCTGCACCAGCGTCACCGGGTCGCCGATGCGGACGCGCTGTTTCACCTGATCGGCCGGCAGGCACAGATCGACCGCGAAATCGTTCATTTCGGGGATTTTCTTCTTGTCCTCTTCCTTGGCGATATGCAGCGGCCGGCCGGTCGGATTGAGCAGGCCAATGATGTCCGTTCCATCGGAAGCCTGCACGCGGACGCGGCGGGCCAGGAGGTTTCGCATATCGAAGCCGCCGACGTTGGTGATGCGCAGGTATCCCTTTTCGTCGATGTGGCGGACGTAGAAGCCGATCTCGTCAATGTGGCATGCCAGCAGGACTTTCTTGGCGCCGACGGGACCGTGCTTGGTCGCAAACAGATTGCCCATCGAATCCTGCCGGATGTCATCGCAAAGGCCCGTGACCTGCTCGGCAATCACCTTACGTACCCGTTCCTCCCGGCCGGGAACGCCGGGAAGTTCGGACAATATTTTCAGTAGACCTAGGTCCATAGCGGCGCAGATTTAGCCGAAAGAAGGGCGGAAGTAAACGGCGGATTGCCAATTACGGGTCGTGTCGCATGTCCCCATTATTTGCACCTCTTACTCACATTCCGCTGGGGGAGCGGGCGACTGTTCGGGATTGAACAATCGTTTCAAATCCCGCGCGCCGTGCAGGACGCGCACCAACTCAATTCCATCGGACGTGGCCCTGTAGAACACAAGATAAGGGACGACCGGAAAGCTGCGCAGACCCGGCGCCAAGTTGTCGCGTGTCCTGCCCATTCGCGGGTTCGACGCGTAAAGTTCCAATTTCTTGTCGATCCTCCGCAGCAAGCGATCGGCTGCCTCCGGATTGTCTCTGGCGATGTAATCCCAAATGTCGCCGTAGTCTTGTTGCGCACGTGGCGAGCGCCAAAACGACCGCCATTAGCTTTGCCCGTTTCCGCCCGCCAGTCGCCGGCGTTTTTCAGCGATGATTGTTTCCGCGTCAAAGGACGCAAATTCGCCGCGATTGAGCTCATCGAGTCCGCGCTGTATTTCCCGCCGCAGGTATTGCTCGCGCTCCGGCGTAAATTCTTCCTGCTCTTTCAGCATTTCAAGCGCCTCGTTGACCATATCGCTGGCATCGGCGTATTGCCCGGCCTTCACCTTGTCGGCAACAAATTTCTCAAGCTCGGGCTTCAATAGGACGTTCATTGGGTTACCTCATTTTGGCGTGTCGGCGTCAGTTTGCCGCCACCGGATGGTCGTGCAGATCGAGCTTGACCTCCTCCATCGCCAGTGCGACATATCCCGTGGCCAGAACGGGGTTGTCTTCCATGAATTGCTTTTCGCCTTTGAACGAGCCGTCGGCGGCCTGGAGAGTCTTGATCTGGGCGATCAGATCGACGCGCCAATCGTGCGTGACGCCGGCGGCGTCGGTTATGGTGGGGCTGCCGTAGGCGTGCAGGGCGCGGGCCATGGCGTGATAGTAATAATAGAGTCCACCCTTGGCCGCGTTGGGATCGTTCGGGTCGCTGAGCTGCATTCCCGGGTTTTCCTTGACGGTGTAGTTCTTGCTGAGCCAATCCCAGGCGGCCTTGACGCGCGGATCGTCCCTGGTCAGGCCGGCGTAGATCATGCTCTTGATGGCCGTGTAGGTCATCGAGCCATAGCTGCGATGGCGCGTGACGCCGCTGGCATCGACGTAATCACCGGCCGGTGAAACGCCGCCGGCGAACGGCGTATAGATGAATCCGCCGTCGTTGCTTGCCCACTTCTGGTCGTTGGTCTCTGAGAGGTTCTGGCAGCGGGTGACGAATTTCAATGCCGCCGCATAGGCCGGATCGGTAGGGGGGATGCCCGCGTCGTGCAAGGCGTCGAGGGTCATGCCGAGATTGGACAGATCGGGCCGGCCGCCCTTGCCGTAGCCAGTGCCGCCGTAGCGCACGTCGTCCGGCGTGACGTGCAGATCGCCCTGGATGGTGTCGGAGAATTGCAGTGTGCGCAGAAATGCCAGAGCCTTGGCGATCGGCGCCTTGTATTCGGCTTCCTTGGAGACGGCCATGGCACTGATGGCGATGGCGGTGTTGTAGTTCTGGAGCGAGTCGATGTAGACGCCGCCGTCGGGCTTTTGATAGCTGATGAGCTTGTCGAATCCCTTGTCCAGGAAGACCATGTCAGGGTCGTATTTCTCATCCTCGACAAAGGCCTTGAGGACCAGGGCGCTCAGGCCGGGAGGGTCTTGTTCCGATTGCCAGGAGAAGTCCGGCTTCTCCTGCGCCTTCAAATAGGCGAAAGCCTTGTCAGCCACGACCTGTGCATCATCAATGACGGCCTGCGTCCTCGGTGAGACGGCTTGCGTCGTCGGCTGGGTGGTGGCAGCGCCTGTCACCGCAATCGGCATCACCGCCGCGGCGACCGCAACAGCGCTGCAAGCGAGCGACCGATAAAACCAGTTAGCCATAAGAACCCTCTTTCCTGAAAAGACCAACATATTTTAATCGTCACCCGTGCGAGGATCAAACGGATTTCAGCGCATCGCGATTGCCGGCCGGTGTTCGCGTCACTTTTCTGAGGCCGATGATCCAGACGACCAGCCAGAAAAGGCATGCGATGGGGAAGGCCGGCTGCCATGGTGCGGATCCGGTCCAATTGCCACCAGTGCTATAACCGCCAAATGTGTCGGCGAAAGTCGCGGCAGGACTGGGTGATGTGGCGTCTTGGACAAACTGGACGATGTCGCGGGCCTCGGCAAGGACTTCACCACTGCTGGTGTCGATCTTGGCGCTCTTCATCCAATCGCGAACAGCATCGGCGTTCAGGCCGCTTGCCTGCCGAACAGTCTTGCCGGCGGCATTGACATAATCGTAACCCATGCGGTAGCCCGTGACATGAAGCACGATGGAATTCCCGGCGTTGGGAGTCAGGGTGACGTCGACGTTTTGAGGTGTCACGGCGAGTGGGGGCTGGCTGAAAGGCCATTGCACCCTACTGCCGTAAGCATGGAAGTCTACTCTCTGATAGAGATTGGATCGCGGCGCCAGAAGTGCTTCGTTCTGCTGACACGAATGGATGACGGGATCGAGGTCGCTGATGATGAAGATGGTGGTGGCGACCGCGACCAGGGCAAATGCGGCCGTCCAGATGACGCCGCGGAGTATGGGGCCGAACGTCTTAGTGCCGGGGACGATGATCCCGACGTCGCGCACATCGGAGCCGCATTCCGGGCAGATGAAGGTGGGGAGGCCGCGCACGCAATAGCCGCATTTCCCGCAGACCGGGCCGTTGCTCGCGGCGCGTTGGTCGTGTTGTCGCAGACCGAAGCCTATTGCGCCCACGACGAGTATCGCGGCCGGGATAAAGAAGAGGCACAACATCGGCGCGGATATTACTCCGTTCTTCTCGGGCGCACCAATTTGCCAGCCCGTGTTCGGGTCACTATTGCTGGCCAATCGTCGTTTCGTTCGCGTTTGTGTATTCGCAGCTCATCTGCGCACCTTGATGCCGACGTCGCGCAAATCCGATCCGCATTCCGGGCAGATGAAGGTGGGGAGGCCGCGAACGCAATAGCCGCATTTCCCGCAGACCGGGGCGTCGCTCGCGGCGCGTTGGTCGCGGCGTTGCACACCGAACCAATATGCGCCCACGACGAGTATTATCGCAACCGGGAGAAAGAAGATCCCTAATAAGAAGCATAACATCGGCACGGATATTACTCCGTTCTTCGCTGGCGCACCAAGTTGCCGGCCGCGCCCGGCCTGGCAACTGGCGCATGTTTGGCTTTTATCTCGCTTGACGGTGACGGGAAGCCTCGGTATCAACGATGGCCACGAGTCTTGTGTGCCTCGCGCAAAGGCGGGCGAGAGGTCGAATGTCTGGGAAACTGCGAAAATCGATCTGGACAATCGCGATCATCGCGGCCGATCTGATCGTGCTGGGTCTGGTCGGCGCTTGGCTTTGGCCGTACCCCATTTCCATCGGCTGGATGTGGTCCCGCAGCGGTGCGCAGTCGAGTTGGTCGCCATCCGCCTCGCAAAGCGTTGTGGGCGTGGCGATCGACCCGGCCGCGGTGGTTGGCGCACCGCCGTCGATTGCGGCGGTGTGCGCCGACAGTCGCGGCGATGTGTGGTGCGGCACAACGGGCAGCGGCTTATGGCGGCTGGGCGCCACCGACGGGAAATGGACCCATATGACCGGGCCGTGGGGCGACAGCGGCGTGACGAGCCTGGCGATGGATGCGGCCGGACGGATGTGGGTCGGACACGATAACGCCGGCCTTTCGATCTACAACGGCCAATGGCGTCATTACGATCTGACCAATTCGCCGGTCGCGCCGCACGTTTTCGCGATCGCCGCTTGTCCGCGAGACAACGATGTCTGGGTCGCCAGCGATTTGGCTCTGGCGCGGTATTCTTACGGGAACGACACGTGGACATCGATCGACCGCACCACCGGCACGCTGCCCGCATGGCCCATCAGCAGTCTGGCGTTTGACGCGTCGGGAAATCTGCTGGCCGGAACGCCGGCCGATGGTGTGCTGCTGGCGTCGGCATCGGACGAATATTCCGCGTGGCGGCAGATCACCGGCCCGGACCTGATGCCGACGACGCCGACCGGCGACGGATTGCCCAGCAGCGAAATCAATGCCGTGCTCGCCGCGCGCGATGGGACGCTGTTTGCCGCGACGCCGCTGGGTCTGGCCCGCAGCGGTGACGGCGGCAGCACATGGAATTATCTCCGCGGTGCAAACCTGGCCAGGCATGTTGACCAGAACTACATGCACGTCGGCACGCGCCCGCCGTTGCGCACTCCGGCCGTTGCCGTGGTCGCCGCGCCGGCCGTTGTCTGGCCCAGGCTGCCGCTGCTGGCCGATTGGGTCAGTGCGATGTCGCAGGACGCATCCGGCCGGCTCTGGCTGGGATATGCCGGCGCGGGATACGAATGCCGGGGCACCGATTTCATGTCGTCCTCGTCGCCGCGGCCATCGGTCGGCGGCCCGCAATATGTCTCCAGCATCGCCAGTGTCTCCGGTGCAGGCGGCGCCAGCATTCTCGTTTCCGGCCGGGACGGCATCGCGGGGATATGCAACCTGGAGTCTGCGCGGGGGCCATGGCCGACAACGCAACCGGTAGCAGCGTCCAGCCCCAAGGCGGCGGCGCCGCTGCCGGCAACCGCGGCTGTGCCCAATGTCAGCGATCTCAACGCCATGCGGCAGCGCGTGGCAGCGCTGCCCAAACCGACCAGCAGGCCGGCGGCAACGGCGGAGTATTTGGGCGATGACTGGACAACCGGCGGCGACTGGCCCGGCCGGTACGGACGATGCCTCGTCGATCTTTGCCTTAGCCCCAACCGCAAGAACACCGTGGCCGGCGGCTATGACGTCACGTTCCTTCCCGGTCCCTACATTTCCAACGGCCACGTCGATTACGGGAACAGGCCCGCGGACGTGCCGGTCAATGTGAACTGGCCCTATTTCGGCCGGGGAACGCGATCGCTTGGCTGGGTCGGTGACGGCACGACTGGCGACGATGATTTTCCGTCGACCATGCAGGGTCCGGATTTGTATCTTGGCGTGCGCGTGCCGGAAGGGGCGCATGCAATCAGCCTGTATTTCTACACCGGCCGTGATCCGCGCGACGACGCGGCCGCCGCGCAGCGGGATTATGTGATCCGGGTCAAGAAAGGCGCTGATATCGCCCCCAATGCGCAATGGAAGGTCAACTCCGCGCAGGACCTCATCCCCGTCGAGGTGTCGCCCAGTTTGGCTTGGGCGCGCGTGAACGGTTTTGTCGATTGCGGCGTGTACGAGCGGTTTGCGGTTCACGGCCGGGGAATCTGGTGGTTCAAGATTGACCGCAATTTCAGCGATTCGACACATTTGCAGGGTGTCTTTGTGGACAAGCTGGGCGGTACGGTAACGGCCGGCAAGTGGCCCATGCTGAACACCAATCCGGTGAGCACGACGATGCCCGCCGATGCCGCCGGCGCCTCCGCGCCCGGCGCCGCGGCCGCGTATGCCCTGTGGACGACGCTGGATGCGGCGAAGGATTCGCCGGGATACGCGGTTGTGGAAATGCCGTATCGAGCGGCGGCCTACCGCGCGGCGGCGGCGGCGGGGGTGTCCGAGCAGTGGCTGGCCAACTGGCGGGCCGCTCTGCACGCGTGGACCGACGATGACAAGAGCGCATTCCGCACGGCGATGGGTTTTGCGCCGCCGGGGATCGGGACTCAACCATGACCGCGCGCCGGCAGAACATCATCTCGGCCATCGTGGTTGCCAATCTCATCTGGATCGGCGCGATGGTGACGGCGCATGAAATCGTGCTGGCCGGCAAACCCCTGCCCCTGAATGCCGGCGTCGACAGGGCCAGCGCCACCGTCGATCCGCGCGAAATTCGGCTGCGCGATGTCTGGGACCGCGGGACCGCGCGGATTGCCATACCGCAGACGACGTATTTTCGCACCGGACTTGAAATTCCCGTTGCCCAATGGTCGGATCAGCCGCGTCTTGGCGCTACACGCGTGTCGATTCACCTGGCGCAGGTTCCGCTCGATCAGGCCATGGCGGCGATCACCGCGCAGTCGCGAGTGCGGCTTGACGTCTCGCCGACCAATCTGCTGACCCGGCCGATGGCGGTGCGTCCCGTCGTGACACTCGACGGCGATTCGATTCCGCTCAGCGAGGCGGTGCTGAGGTTGTGTACACAGAGCAACTTGAACATGCTGACCGAGGAACCCTCCGGCGGAGCGCGCACCGCCGCGCCCGTGGACGGCTCGCCGCGGATTTTGCTGGGGCAGGGCGCGGCCGATCGCCGGCCGGGAATCTGGTCGGTGGCCGGCGCTTTCGCCTTCGATCTGGTCCGCATCGATCAGACCGGCGCGCTTCGGCCCGATGGCACGGCGGATGACAGCATCTCCCTCTCGATCAATCTGCACGCCGAGCCCAAGGTCATGGTCCTGGCTACGCCCACGAAGATCGACGTCACCGAGATGGTGGACGAACGCGGGGTGTCGCTGCTCAAGTCGCCGGCCTCAGCCAATCAGGCGGGCAATTGGCGACGCAATCTCCAGGTGACCTTGCCGGCGGATCACGGCCGGTGGATCAGGCGCCTGGCCGCAGATACCACCTGGACTGTCGGGACAGCCACGGCGCCGATCAGCGTCCCCGATGCCGTCAAGGCGGCCGGTTCAACATTCTCAAACGGCGGGATCGACGCCTTGATCCAGAGCGTCACGCGGCCGACCGAGCCGACGCAATTGAACACTCAATTGACCGTGGTGGTGGTGTATTCGCAGAAGGCCGGCGCGACGCTCGACTGGCCGACGCTCTCGCCGCTGCTGCGGCGAGGTCACGTTTGGATCGACGGCTGGGGCGTGCCGACATCGATCCAGGCGCAGGCGGATGCCAAGGCCAAGCCGCCGGTGATGAAAATCACCTATCAGTGGACGAACATGCAGCGAGGCGCTCCCGGCCCGCTGCGGATTGATGTGCCCCTGGGCGCGGACAAGATTCACGTCCCGATGGAATTTCGCGATGTGCCGCTGCCGTGAGAGGATGTTGGGCATGATGAAAAATGTGACCCTGCGCCTGAGCCCGCTGCTGCTCGGCCTGATCGCCGCGATGTGCCTGGCGGCGCCGCGCTGGGCCACGGCCCAGCCTGCGGCCACCGAGCCGGCGACGGAGGCGGCCCATGGGGCGGCAACGGCGCCCGCGACCCGGCCGATGCTGTCGCAGTCCGATCCGGCCGCCACGCGCGTCACACTTCACATCGCCAGCGTTCCCCGCACGATGGCCTTTGCGCAACTGGCCGCCGCCAGCGGAATCGGCAATCCAACCGGCGCCGCCGCGGCCAAGGAGCCGACGATCACCGTCGATGCCGATGATCAGCCCTATTGGAACGTCATGCTGCCGATCCTCGATCAATCCAGGGGGATCGACCTGTCCAGCGCCGCGATCGGCCTGCCGGCCGCCGGTGCGCCGGGCGATGCGCTGTCGGGCATGCGATCGATTGACGGCGCGTTTGTCCTGTGCCTTAACCGATGGGACCGCACTATCGGATTTACCGGCCCGAGTGCGCCCGTCCGTCAGGCTACGCTCGAAGCCCATCTGGCTTTCGAGCCGCGGCTGGGCGTGCTGTATATGGATCGCACGATCGCGCCCACTCTCGCCGTCGACGAAAACGGACTGTCGCTCGTGCCGCGCGGGGACGATCCGCAACCGCCGCGAGCGTTCAATGACAATCCCTGCGGCCTGTCGGCGTCCAGCATCTTCTGGCCATTGACGATCGACATGAATGTGCCTCCGTCGGCCGGCCGGCGCGTGGCCCGCATGAGCGTCAAGGTTCGCGCCTGGGTCGCCCAGGAAACGCGGACGTTCCGGTTTCCGTTTGGCCAGGAGAAGACCGAATCGACCGGGACCGTGAATTGCAAGGTCACCTGGTCCGGCTCAAACGATGAGCCAAAGATCGAGGTGCGGTTCGATCGCGGATCGATCAAGCCGGAAACGTGGCAGGATATGGCCGCGTTTCTGTCGGCCAGCCGCGTCCGCGTCGTCGACGATGCCGGCGCCCCGTGGACCACGGACACCAACCGCAACGACGGCGATTCTCAGGACGATCACGTGACGATCCAGCGCACATTTACCCGCCCCCAGCAACCGGCGGGCAAACCGGCACCGGCCGCGAAAAACCCGCCGACAGCCGCCATCGTGGACATTCCCGTCGCCGTCAAGCCGATCGAACTGCATTTCAGTTTCGCGGATATTCCCGTGCCGTGAGGATGCAGGATGACATGACGACTTGGTGACCAGGTGACCGCCCTGCGTTCTTTTTCACCTTGTCACCCCCTCACCTTGTCACCTTTTCAGAATATCCGGCGGGCCAGCAAGGTGTCGTTTCCCTAAGCGACGCCCGCGCCGTACAATCCGCTCTCAATGCAAATCCAATTTCGCGGCGCCGACCGCACCGTCACCGGCTCGTGTCATGTGCTTCAGATCAATGGTCTGCGCATTCTGCTGGACCTGGGCCTTTATCAGGGTTCCCGCGATATGGCCCGCCGTGTCAACACCGATCTGGTCGACGATCCGCGCCACATCGACGCGATCATTCTGTCGCACGGCCATCTCGATCATTGCGGCCGGCTGCCCATGGCCGTGCTGGCGGGGTTCAGGGGCCCGATCTACTGCACACCTCCCACCGCGGCGGTGGCGCGGATCGTGCTCGTCGATTCGGCCAAGATTCAGGCCGAGGACTCGGACTATCTTTCCCGCCATATCCGCCCCGGCGACAAGCCGGCCGACGCACCGCTGTATTTGCCCAAGGACGTGCCGCCGGTTCTGAACCTCATGCGGACCGTCGATTACAACAAGCCGACCGATATCGGCCGCGGCGTGAAATTTACGTTCGGCGATGCCGGCCACATCCTGGGCTCGGCCTGGGTGCTGCTGGAATGGACCGAAGGTTCCACTCCCCGCACGCTGCTGTTTACCGGCGACATCGGCCGATACGACGCCCCCATCCTTCGCGATCCCCAGCCGGTCGGGCGGGTCGTGGATTCGGTCATCACGGAAAGCACCTACGGCCTGGCGACGCACGGGCCGATGAAGGATGTCGAGCCCCAATTCCTCGAGGCGGTTCGCTATTGCATCGGGCGCAAGAGCCGCTTGATCGTGCCCAGCTTCGCGGTGGGGCGCACGCAGACAGTTCTCTGGTACATGGAAAAATTCATCAGCGAAAAGAGCATTCCGCAGATCCCCATCTTCATCGATTCGCCGATGGGCGTCGAGGTCAGCCACATACACAGCCAGTTCCGCGATTACTACGACGACCAGACCCGCGCCATGATCGGCGACGGCGATCTCTTCAGCCTCGCCAACGTCACCTTTGCCAGTACGCCGGAAGATTCCAAGAAGATCAATACGCAGACCGGCCCATGCGTCATCATCGCGTCAAGCCCGACCTGCGAATTCGGCCGCGTGCTGCACCACCTGAGCATCAGCGTCGATCGCCCCTACGATCTGGTCGTGTTCGTCGGATGGATCGCCCCGCAGACGCTGGGCCGACGCCTGGCCGACGGCCAGAAGCACGTCCGGATTTTCGACCGCTGGTACGACGTCAAATGTCAGGTGCAGACAATTCACGGCCTCAGCGCCCACGCCGACGGGGGAGAATTGCTTCGCTTCCTGACACCATCGCTGAATGCCTCGACGGAAGCGTACGTGGTGCATGGCGAAGCCGACCAGGCCGACGGATTCGCCGCCAGGCTCATCAAAGCCGGCATCGGCCGTGCATTCGTCCCCGCCATGGACTCGAACATCATGGAAGGCTGGGTCGATGCGCCGAAGGTCGAGGGGGCCGTCGCCATGGCCGGCGCCAAATCCGCCGGCAACGATGGGGATTGAATTGCAGAAGCGGAGGAGCAGGGGAGCGGGGGAGCAAGGGCGAAATCCCGGCTCGCTATCTCCCCGGCTCCCCTTCTCCCCCGCTCCCCTGCTTCCTCTCCCTGCAATAATCGCATTCCAAATCATCATCCAAACACGCGGCGATGCGCTTGTCGATCAACTGAAGCATCAGATCGTCGATGCCGAGTGTCCGCGTCACATGGAATCGCGTGCCGGGATGATTCGCCGCGGCCTGCGCGGTCAGGTGGGGGATGTCGGTGGTCCAGTGTTTCCCCGGCCCCAGAAAATAGGGACAGACGATGACGGTGGTTGCCCCACGGCTGACGCAGCGGGCGTAGGCCGTGGCGATGGTCGGCTCGGCAATCTCCATGTGGGCCGGCTCGACGACCGTGTAGCGCCCGGCAAACCGGGCCGCAAACGCCTTGGCGACTTCCTCGAGCAGATCGTTGCTCTCCTGCCGACGCGAGCCGTGATCCACGATGATGATGCCGGTGGCCATGAGTCTCTCCGATTTTTCCGGTCAACGCTCCGCATCCGGCGGCCGGGCGAGCTTGGCGGTTAAATTCATTCTCGTAACACCACGCAGTACCGTGATCGTCATTGACTGACCAGCACGTGACTGATCGAGCACCTGCCCGAGCCGATCGAGATTAGCAATGGGCCGGCCGTCGATTTCAATGATGAGATCGGCAGCCCGCAGCCCGGCCGCTTCCGCCGGCGAATCGGGCTGCGTGCCCTGAATGAGCACGCCGACGGTTGATGCCCGCGCGGTGGGATCCGGAACAATCCCGAGGTACGCACGCGTGTTATCCGGGACTGGAGCGGGAATCGTGGTCGCCAACGTCGTCGGCGTAGGCGGCGGCGTGCTCATGGGCGACGCCTGTTCGATTTGTGGCGCGGGCGCCGTCGCGGATGCCAACGGCAAAGAGGGCGCGGTCGCCGGATTCACCGACTCGGCCGGCGGAGTCACTGGCCCGCCCTGCGTCGGAGTTTGAATTGAGACCGGTGCGGTGGCCGGCGGAAGTTGCCGCGGCGATGGTTCCCCCTGCGGCGAGCAAGCCGCCAATACCAGTACGAATGCCAAGCGCAACACCAGGCGCGGTGGGCGATCCATCAGGCGCTAGTCTATCCTGCTGGTGGGGCGGGGACAAATAGCCATCTTCAATGTGTGCGCTCGAGTCCGGCGTCCATCTTTACGCCGCCCGCCGCGACGTCTACGATGGATCGATATGAGCGGAGCGGAAACCGACGCGGTCGGGCGGCTTGTTGCTGCGCCGACGCTGAAAAAGTTAGCGGATGATCTTCAACGCGCCAGAGCCGCCAGCGCCAGCGGGCTGTGGGGCAGCAGCGGGGCGGCCGTGGTCGCGGCGGTTTATCGCGAGCTGCACCGACCGATTCTGCTGGTCTGCGGCCATCTCGATGAGGCCGATGATCTGGCGGATGACGTCGAGTTGTTCGCCGGCGTCCGGCCGGATGTCGTGCCGACGCTGGAACTCAGCAACAGCCTCGGCCGGATCAGTGAGGAGCAGGTTTCCAATCGCATCCGGCTGGTCTCCGAATTGACCAGGCAGCGCCGCGAGCCGGCGGCGGCGTCGGCCAGCCCGATCATGCTCGTGGCGCCGATTCAATCGCTCATGCAGTCGGTGCCGTCGCCCAAACAGCTTGATCGCCTGCTCCTGACGCTCCGCCAGGGGGCCAAAATGGATCAGCAGAAGCTGATCGTCTGGCTGGCCGAGCGCGGCTACAACCGGCTGGAGCAGGTCGAGGTTCCCGGCGACATCGCCGTGCGCGGCGGAATCGTCGATGTCTATGTGCCGGGTGAGTTCAATCCTGCCGATCCCACCGTCGGGCTGCCGGTGCGGATCGATTTCTTCGACGATCAGATCGAATCGATCCGGCGCTTTGACCTTGAGACGCTGTCATCGGGCCAGCCGATGGAATCGGTGACGCTGGTGGATATCAAGGGCCAACTGTCGGATTCGACGGACTCAACGAGCTTGTTCACCTGTCTGCCGGAGAACACGATTGTCGCACTTTCTTCTCCGCTGGAAATCGTCGAGCAGGCGCGGAGCTATCTGGATCGATTGTCCGAGCAGCGCGGGATTTATCCGCTGGCGGCCGTGCTGAAGCACGCGGCGGCGTTCACGCGGCTGGAATTGAGCCAGTTCGATCAGGCGCCGGCGATCGTGACCGATCTGATCGGGCAGGGGGCGGTACACGTCCGCCTGCCGATCGAATCGCTGCAACGATTCGAGACCGACGCCAAGAAGGCGATGGTCGAACTGGACGAACTGTCCAATGCCCACGATGTGACGGTCTTCTGCGAGAATGCCGGTGAACGCGAGCGTTTCACCGAGATGATGGAACAGGTCCGGCCGGGATTCTCCCAGCGAATTCATACGCCCATCGGCTATCTGCATCGCGGGTTCGTATGGAATCCCGCGGCGATTGACGGCACCGCGGTTCGCCCGCTGGCGATGCTGGGGCATCACGAATTGTTCCACCGCTACCAGCAGCGGCGGCGGGTGACAAAGGTCATCGCCTCGCGCCCGGTCGATTCGTTTCTGGATTTGAAAGTCGGCGATTATGTCGTTCACGTCGCGCACGGCATAGCGAAATTCACGGGCATGCAAACCCTGGCCAAAGAGGGGAAATCGGACGAATATCTGACTCTGCGCTTCGCCGACAACGCCGTGCTGCACGTGCCGGCGGCGCGGATCAATCTCATCCAGAAATACGTCGGCGGATTCCACGGCCATCCGCAGCTCTCGCGCCTCGGCAGCGGATCGTGGGAGCGGCAAAAGGCCAAGGTCTCCGAAGCGGTCATGGACATGGCCGCGGATTTGCTCGAAATCCAGGCGGCCCGCAATGCCGAACTCGGCACCAGCTATCCGCCGGACACCGACTGGCAACGCGAATTTGAGGCCGAATTTCCATACGAGCCCACCGCCGATCAGCTTTCCGGCGCGGCGGAGATCAAGCAGGACATGCAGAAGCCCCGGCCGATGGATCGGCTGCTGTGCGGCGATGTCGGATACGGAAAAACCGAACTGGCGATGCGAGCGGCGTTCAAGGCGATCGAATATGGCAAGCAGGTTGCGGTGCTGGTTCCGACCACGGTGCTGGCCGAGCAGCATCA
>Ga0181520_10002338_pt1 | contig 35523 bp, 34 predicted proteins | sample PEATcosm2014_Bin_29_FD_132451 | JGI IMG/M metagenome (GOLD analysis project Ga0181520, IMG submission 132451) | Peatland microbial communities from MTU Mesocosm Facility, Houghton, MI, USA - PEATcosm2014_Bin02_30_metaG | ecosystem: Environmental > Terrestrial > Soil > Wetlands > Peat | place...
ACACCCGCGCTTTCACCGTTCCGTCAGGCACGCCGAGAATGTTCGCGACTTCCTTGGTGGGTAGCCCATCTAAATCGTGCAGTCGAACTGCCTCGCGCAGCAAAGGCGAAAGTCCGGTCACGGACTGCATCAGGTTGCGATGCATCTCCGACTTAATGCACTGACTTTCAGGGCCTGGCGTGGTGTCCGCCAATGTATCCGACAGAAAGTACCCCCCCTCGTCGGCCATTTGTTCGTCCAAAGAGAAGTGAGGATGACGCGGTCTTCTGCGTAGCTTGGTGAGGGCGCTATTTGTAACGATGCTGGTCAGCCAGGTCGTCATTCTGGCGTTACCCTTGAACTGCCCGAGGTGTTTGAAAGCGGATAAGAGTGCATCCTGCACGGCGTCTTCAGCGTCGTGCGGGTCGCCCACGTAGCGATAGGCCGTCCTGCAGAGAACGGGCATATATCGCGATACAGCTTCCTCCAGTTTCCCCGTGTCCTGCTCCAGGATTTGAGCAGCGGGGCCAACTTCATATCCGATATTCGACTGACGCATTTGCATGCTTGTCTCCTCCCGTTTCATATGTCTAGTGCAAGCCGCATACCAATTCTTATGGAATTGCATATCGTTGTAATTCCAGCGATATACTTCGACCGGCGGTTAGGTGGACCTCGTATTGCCCACTTCACGTGTCACGCATTTGACCCCGCCGTCTGCCTTTCGACAGCCCCTGGCAGAGACGGCATACCCTGCTCACTCGTGCCCAATCTTGAAGCGATAGGTGAATCCCAGATAGGCATACGTCAGAGGAGCGCCATGCTTCTCGCTCGTCATCAGCTCGCCCGGAAAGAAGTGACCCACGCCAATATTGGTGACGAACGATTTGCGGTAAATGTACTTCGCCGAGGCGTCGAACTCGCTGCCGATATCGTCGCTCTTGAACCCTCCCGTGGGCGCGGCAATTAAGCTCGCGCCGGCACCGGAGTAGATTCCGTCGTGGATCGTCGCAGCGTGCAGCGATCCGCCCTGGAACAGAACCAGCAAGTCGCTGCGCGGCGTTAACTGCAAGCTAAGGCGACGCTGCTTGATGTTCTGGAAGCCGAATAAGTCGACCAGACCGAACGCATTGTGGTTGCTCGGATACTCCTGATCGTAGGTGCCGATTCGATCGGCATTCGTATGCGGATTGCCGGTGGCATAGTCGTACTCCGCCTCGAGGTGCGGCTGCAACGGCAGGCGCTTCGTCCCGTATCCGCCGCGGAGGATCGCCGCGCCTGCATGAATCGAGTCGTTACTGTAGCTGCCGCGCTGCAGATCTGCAGTGCCCGACGAATCAAACCCTATTGGCAGCTTCGTGTCATAGTAGGAGCCAAAGGTTACTTCCGTCTCCGTGCCAACCGCGCCCTGCTGGCTGGTCACGCGGGGCAGCGCACGAACTAGGACGAACGGCTCAAGGTCAGTATGCGGCACCGACGTTGTCAGCTTTGCATGGACGCCATGGAAGGTTAGTCCGGCGCCGTGCGTGTCCAGACTGGTGGGATGAATCGTAACCACGGATGTGGTGAAGATATTCAGTTGGTTAGCGTTCCCGATGCGCATATAGGCACCATCCCAGGTACGGCTGGTATTGGTCCAGTCGCTAATACCAACCACACGCTCGTCGCCAATCCGTAACTCCTGCCGGCCCACGATTAGCTGCACCGGCTTGTAATGGAAATCAAGGTAGCCTTGCCTTAGGTCGAAGCTGTCACGCATGTTCGGCGCCGTATCCAGCAACGGAAGGCCCAGTGCATGCAGATCCGTGAACTGGGCATAGAAGGTCAGCCAATCCGTCGGATCCACCTTCACGCCGCCCCACACGCGGGTAAGCTCATAGAGACGATCCTTGCCAGAGACGTACCCCAGCGAGGTCTGCTCCTCCGTGCGCGCACGCATTTCCACGTCCAGCGTCATCCAACTGGGGATATCACTTCTGTGCAAGGGCTGCACAACCCCTTCCTTCAGCGGATACAGTGCTTGCTGCGCCCACCCGGAGGAGGCGTAGGTGCAAACTACAATCATGGCTGAGACCCATGCCAAAGCCGACCGGAGACGAAAAACCTTTGGAATACCAACCAATCTATGCATAGGACACCCCCTTTTAGGCCCGGAGTAGTGAATTGCGCACCGCTCCGGGACTATGTTTAGGGCCAACTTGTTCTCCGGTCTACTTCTCCGGAGTGATGATAACTTCCGTCTTGCTGATCTTCGCCAGGAAGTCCTCGCCGGTACCAATATGTTCGTTCACTAGGCGTGACGGGGTGTGGGCGAGCCACTCACCCAGCGAGATATCCTGGTACTCGGGCGTCGGGAACACCTCCAGGAAGAGCAGATCGGTATCGCCGATATTCTCGATGTAGTGCGGCAAGGATTGATCGATGTACCCCACGTCGCCGGGATGGAAGTCCATGGTGCGAGCGTGTCCGCCGGCCGAAAAGACGGTCATACGGGCTGTGCCCTTCACGTAGTACTGCCACTCATCCGCGTTCGGGTGCCAGTGCAGCTCCCGCAGCCCGCCCGGCTTCACCGTAACGATTGCCGCAGCGATATTCGTGGGCGGGAAGTTGTTGCGGTCGACGATCTTCACGCTGCCGCCCGCCGTCACCTTGGTGGGCTCCATCTTGCTGGTAAAAAAGGCAAACGAGTTCGGAACTGAACCGTTGGTCTCGTACACCTGCTTCTTTTCCTCGTCCAACGGACGAGGCAGTTGGGTCGGAAAGATAAACCTTTCCCGCGGCGGCACATTATCAAAGGTCGACGTTGGAACTCTAAAGTTCTTCGCCAACACTTCCTTCGGTGTGTGGTGCAGCCAATCGGTGAGCAGGAACGTCTCAAACTCGTTGAAGTTGCCGTCATCGAACACCAGCAGGAACTGGCAGCCATCCTCGCCCAAACCCTGAATCGAGTGGGGCACGCCGCCCGGGAACAGCCAGAGATCACCTTCCTTCACGTCGTCAACAAATGCCCGTCCCTTCTGGTCGACTGCGGTAATGCGCGCGCTGCCGGCCGTCATATAAGCCCATTCCGAGCTCAGATGCCAGTGCAGTTCGCGAACGCCTCCGGAGATCAACCGCATCTCCACGCCGGCCATTTTCTTTGACAGCGGAAAGTCGCGCACGGTCACTTGGCGGGTCCATCCACCAGCCTCGATGCGCTTGTGCGCCATAGCAAAGGGGTATTTGAATGGAGGCTGACCACCCGCGTCGGTCTCGGGCGGGTACATCGAATCCGGCTCCTGCGCCTCCAGATCCGGGTTCTTCGGCCCCAACTCCTGCTCGTTGATGCCGGTATGCGTGTCCCCGCTCATGTCTCTAGTCTGCTGCGCCGCTGCCATGATCGGAAGTCCTGCCGCCGCTACCAGTGCAGCCGAGGTCTTCCCCAGGAATGATCGCCGGCTGACGCCACCATTGCTTGTCCTATCGTCTTGCTCTGTCATGCTGCTCCTCGCCGCGGCTGCGCCGCATCTCCATAGGCCCTTCTGTATCCCGCTGCCATGAACTAAAGGCACGCCTGTTGCCAATCTTCAGAAACTGAAGATGTCGGTGTAATTTCAGCGATATACTTCGACCGGGGGAAGGCGTGGACGTCGCATATTCCGCCTTCCGTGTCACACATCCGACCCCCGGTGTCCGCCCTTCGACAGACCTCGGATTGGAGGCCCACGAATGACGTCTCGAAGCGCTCCCACGGTATTCGTCATCGATGACGATGCAGATTTGCGCGCGGCGATCGAGGGCCTTCTGAAGGCGGCGGGTCTGCGGTCTGAATCCTTTGAGACGGCGGAGGAGTTTCTGCAAAAGAAATGCGATGGACCGGGTTGCCTTGTTCTGGATGTGTCTCTCCCCGGAGTCAGCGGCCTGGACCTTCAGCGGAGGCTGGCGGACGCCGGCGTGCGTATTCCCATCGTCTTTATTACGGGCCACGGTGATATCCCGATGACAGTGAAGGCCATCAAATCCGGGGCAGTCGAATTCCTGACCAAACCCTTCGACGACCAGGACTTATTGAATGCGATTCAGCAGGCCTTTGACCGCGACCGAGTCACGCGCAACCAACAGAGCGAGCTTGCCAAACTGCGAACGCGGTACGATTCGCTGACTGGGCGCGAACGCCAGGTCATGGGCCTGGTCGTCTCCGGCATGCTGAACAAGCAAGTCGCATTTGAACTCGGGACGAGCGAGATCACGGTGAAGATCCAACGTGGTCATGTGATGACCAAGATGAAGGCGGAATCACTCGCCGAACTAGTCAGAATGGCTGCCAAACTTGAGCTACCGGTGAGTTAGTAGTTGGCTGTGATTCAATGCGATTTCCAAGGAGGAAGGAGGCTACGCACATGGATGAACCGGAGAAGCTCAGGTGGAACCCTGGGCGAGCACGCGCTGTAGCGCTGCGCTATGGGTTGGCTTTGCTCTCGGTGGCGGCCGCTCTGGGCTTGGCAAGAGCATTCGCATACTTTCATCTGCCGCAATCCTTCGGCACATTTGCGCTATCTGCCATCGCGATCACCTTTTGGTATGCCGGCATCGTGCCTGGAGTTCTTGCCGCCGTGCTCTCATCGCTTGTCCGTGACTATCTTTTCGAACCCGATACAAGCATTGAGTCCCGCCTTCTATTCGATCTTGTGTTTCTGGTGTTTGCATTGCTCATGACACGGGTCGTGCGGGGGCGAAAAGAGCTGGAACAGAGAGTCGAGGAGCGAACGGCAGAATTGACTCGATTGAATGACAACTTGAAACGTGAGATTGCCGAACACAACCGGGTCGAGTCAGAACTGCGCCTGAGTGAGGCCTATTTGGCCGAGGCACAGAGGCTGAGCCACACCGGCAGTTGGGCATGGAGCCCGCCCCCCGGTGACATCAGGTACTGGTCCGAGGAATGCTACCGCGTGCAAGGCTTTGACCCGAAAGGGGGACAGCCCCGATTTGAAGAATTCTTTCAGCGCATTCATCCGGACGATCAAGCCATAATCGCGGAAGCGATCGAGAGAGCAGTGCGTGAAAAGAGGGACATCAAATTCGACTACCGAATCGTTCATCCCAGTGGCGAGATCAGAGACGCTCAGTCGGTAGGCCATCCCGTTCTCGGCCCATCCGGCAACCTCGTTGAATACGTGGGGACCATAATCGACGTCACCGAGCGCAAGCAGGCAGAGAAAGAACGGGAGAGGTTGCGCGAGGCGCAAGCGGATCTCGCTCACGCTAGTCGGATGACCACCATGGGAGAGCTGACAGCCTCCCTCGCGCACGAAGTGAATCAACCGATTGCCGCGGCCGTCACCGGCGCTAGCACCTGCATCCGGTGGCTTACGCGCGACACTCCCGACATCGCAGAGGCGCGTGAGGCGGCATTGGGAGTCGTGCGCAACGGAAAACGTGCGGCAGACATCATCAACCGCATTCGTTCGCTTTCGAAAAAAGGCGACTCACAACGGCAGTTGGTCGACATCAATGAAGTCATCCTGGAGATTATCGCGCTCCTTCAAAACGAAGCACAAAGATACTCCATTGTGATCCGTACCGACCTTAACGAAGATCTTCCTAGGGTCATGGCAGACTCCCTGCAAATCCAGCAAGTCATTGTGAATCTCGCCATGAATAGCATCGATGCAATGAAGGATATCGATCAGCCACGCGTGATATCCATCCGGTCGCAAAGTGCGGAAGATCAGCAGCTAACCATTTCGGTCAGCGACAACGGTGTGGGGCTACCTCAGCAGCAAGCAGACAAGATATTCGATGCCTTCTTCACAACAAAGTCCCACGGCATCGGGTTGGGGCTTCGGATCAGTCGCACTATTATCGAATCGCATCGCGGTCGCTTATGGGCAACTCCTAACTCTCCGGTCGGCGCAAGCTTCTACTTCACTCTGCCCGCCACACTCGCATCGGCCGATGAAACGCACGATCATACCAACGTATGATTGCGCCGTCTCTGCGTAGGGCGCATAGTTTCATCTATGAGTCCTCGTAGTGAAGGCAAATTCGTAGCAATCGTCGACGATGATGACTCGGTTCGCGACACATTGCGAGGCCTCCTGAAGTCGGTTGGATTCTCATCACGGGTATTTGAGTCTGCAGAGCAGTTCCTCGGGTCGGGCCATTACCACGATACTGCGTGTCTGATTACCGATATTCGTATGCCAGGAATGTCTGGTTTGGAGTTGCAAGCCAGATTGAACGCTGAACATTGCAGAATTCCGACAATTTTTATTACAGCGCATGGCGACGAAGAAATGCGGTTTCAGGCGCTAAGGGCGGGCGCGGTCGAGTTTCTGCCAAAACCCTTTGACGATGAAATCCTGGTCGAGAGTGTGCGAGCAGCCCTGGACCGTTAAATCGGGAACGTTCACGCTAAACAGGAGGTTACCGTGGGGCCATCCGAATGTTCCGAGAGCGGCAATCAGGGTTCTCGCCCGCGCAGATTCGAGCAGCTCATCGGTGAAAGCCCTGCGTTGGACGCAGTGCTTGACGGGGTTAAGCGGGTCGCGCCAACCAGCTCCACAGTATTAATCCAGGGTGAGACCGGCACTGGCAAGGAGCTGATCGCACGCGCCATTCACAATATAAGCTCGCGGTGCGGACGCCCGTTCATCAAGCTGAACTGCGCAGCAATCCCACTGGACCTGTTGGAAAGCGAACTGTTTGGCCACGAAAAGGGTGCCTTCACCGGCGCCATCGCGCAAAAGCTTGGCCGATTCGAGCTGGCCGACAAAGGTACCCTCTTCCTGGACGAAGTAGGCGATATTCCTCCATCTCTACAACCCAAACTACTGCGCATTTTGCAGGAACAGGAGTTCGAACGTCTGGGCGGGAGCCGGACTCACCAGGTCAATGTTCGGCTCGTAGCTGCGACCCATCGCAACTTGGCGGAAATGGTGGAGAATGGGCAGTTCCGCAGCGACCTATATTTCCGCCTTAATGTATTTCCGGTTGAGTTGCCGCCGTTGCGAGAGCGTCGCGAGGACATTCCAGCTCTGGTGACGCACTTTGTCGACGTTCTGGGCCGGCGGGTAGGCCGGGAGATCGAACATGTTCCTCCGGAAACGATGTCGGCTCTGTGCACGTACGACTGGCCGGGCAACATCCGCGAACTACAAAACTTGATTGAGCGCGCCGTAATACTATCCGTCGATGGTGTGCTCCCGAATCCTTTGTTGAATGCCAGCCCACAACGTATCAGCGTCTCCCCGACGCCTACAACTCTGATCGACTCAGAACGCGCTTTGATCCTCCGTACGCTCGAAACAGCCAGATGGGTGCTCGGAGGACGGGATGGCGCAGCCGCAAGACTCGGCTTGAAGCGCACGACGCTGATCTACAAGATGCAGAGACATGGAATCTCTCGACCGTCCTTGGACGGCAACATTCAAGTAATCGGGCCGCCAGCTCAGTCGCTGGACTCGCTGCAGCTGTGGCGGTAACTCTCCGGCATCCGAGACAACCCAGGCAGTAGATCCCGCGCGAAGTTCATGCAACGGACCAATCTTCGTGGTTGTAGTGCAACTTCGTCTCAGCTTTCTTGGCGCAACGAAGTGGCTGTACATCGTTGGTTTCCCGTATCACGGCTAGCGGGTTAACCTGTCCGAAGCGCGCAAATACCTCGTCCATAGTCTCTTGTATGCGAGTATTTGGCCGATGGAATCTGCGCGTCGCCTTTGCGGCTATCTTGGTAAGTAGAAAGCGATTCGAAACATGCGCTAAAGCGCCAAAGACCAACTCAGAACGCATTGTCATTCTCCTGTGGCTATCCCGCTCTCCAGTGGCATAATCGGTGAATGCGGCCGGGGCCAAGCGCTTGAGGATGGCATCTTTTTCTATGCCACTCTCCGGTGTGCACGCCGATCCGTGTAAGTAAAGAGGCCTGCGTCGCCGATCTCCACTATTTTGTGAAAATGCCGTGGTCCTCGTCGTAGCGCTGTTCCCTAGCTTCGGCTTGCTCCGCAGCTTTGTTGGCCAGGCGATTTAGCCTTTCGTGCACGGCCTTCTGGGCGTCGGTGGAGCCGCTTTGTAGTTCCGGGGTGGTTGAGCGATCAGTTTCATTGGGCATTGTGACTTCCTCCTTATACTTCCTAAGAGCAATCGCAATGCCAGAAGCGGCGTACTGAATCCAAGCGCGTTATTCCACAGACGTCGAGGACAGCGTCTGCACCATTGGGCAATATCTTGACAGCCACTGCCCGTCTTCGACACTCGATATAGATCGGGGCTCTCTGCGTCGCGTCTTGAGAGCCTTGCGGTCCGCTGTTTCCGCTCGCAATGGCTCTCTTTTATGCCTGACCCTATTCGTCACCAGGTGTCAGCCCTCCGACGTCGACTGAGGGCACCGAGTCCGCTTGTGCCTCATAGCTAATGATTCTAAAGGTGACTGCCGAATGGTATAAATCGTGCCTAAGGAAGATAAAGACGCCGGAAATGGTCTCGTTGAGTATCTGGACGTTGCCAATGCGCAGGAATGCGCTTGCCGTCGGGTGGACTGGAGGAACGCACCGTGACTTTGCATCGGAGCGCAAACGCGTGGAGCTGTTCGCTTATATGCCTAACGTGTTTTGCTACGCTTGGCAGCGTCCAATTAGCGGGGCAAGTGGCCGCGACTTCGGGCCACGTTGTTTCGCAGCAGCTTCTCTCGGATCCCCCAGAAGCCCGATCTCCAATCGTCCTCACGGCGATCAACGATCCCGACACCGGGAAGACCGCGTTCTCATTCGATGGGCGCGAAGATCCGCCGGTCATTCGAGTGTTCCCCGGAGAAGATATTCGGCTGACGTATATCAATGGAATGTCGACGGACTCTCACGAAACGTGCATCGACGGACCGTGCATGAACATGACGAACCTCCACTTCCACGGCCTCCATGTCTCGCCGGATGCCCCTCAGGACAATGTGATCGACATGATGGCCATGCCGGGACAGGCCCTGCACTACGTTGTGAATATCCCGTTGAATCAGCCACCTGGCCTCTACTGGTATCATCCGCATCCTCACGGAGAGAGCTATCAACAGGATCTCGATGGGATGTCGGGAGCGATCGTGATCGACGGCATTGAACGATACGTTCCCGAGCTTCAACATATGCGGGAGCGGATCATGGTCCTTCGTGACCGGATCATTGATAAGCACGATCCCTCTGCCACATTTGAATTAGAGCGCACAGTTGAACTTTCTGCGAAATCCTGTACCACTTCAACTGAGGTTCCGGAGCGTGTCTTTACCGTAAACAATGCTCTGCGTCCGCAAATCGCCATTGCCACGGGAGAGCGCCAATTCTGGCGAATTGTGAATGCCTCGCCCGACCGATATGCAGATTTGCAGGTCGACGGCGAACGACTCGAGATCGTCGCACTCGACGGAATGCCTCTTGCCTTCCACGATCCGGCGCGCCCCATTGAATTCGCCTCTCACATTCTCCTTCCTCCCGCGGGTCGCGTGGAAGCAATCATCGCCGGGCCAAAGCCTGGCGTCCGAGCGTCACTTCGAACCCGTTGCTTTGATATGGGACCGGACGGCGACGCCAATCCTTCGATGGTGCTCGCGGACCTGGTAAATATCGCACAACCCACCCCGGTCAATCGCACGACCCCGGTTGACGCACGGCTCCCCATGTTCAAGCCTTTGTCGCCTGCTCTCATCGCGCGGGTAGAGGGCAGCGCCCCTGACTTCATTGTCAACTTCACCGAGGACAAGAACGGCTTCTACATCAACGGCAAGAAGTTCACCATGTCGGATCCTCCCATGACAACGGTATCCATCGGCGCCTTTCACCACTGGCGAGTCATGAATAGCACTCACGAAGTGCACCCGTTCCACATCCATCAGGTCCATTTCCTCATCTACGCGCGCAATGGGATCCGGCTGAAGCACCCGGAGTGGCTGGATACAGTCAATGTGCCCGTTGAAGGAAATGTTGATCTAATGATGGACTTCACCGATCCCATTATTCGTGGCGTATCACTATTCCATTGTCATCTGCTGAGCCATGAGGACAAGGGCATGATGGCCAAGATCCTCTTTAAGTGATAGATATGAGAGCCCGGCGTGGAAACCGTGCCGCATAGAATCCAACGGAGCAAAGAGAGGAACTATGCATGGAGAGGACAATATCATCATGAAGGATGCTCCATTGCTCGCATCCATGCAGACAGCTGAAAGTCCCGTGTCACAGCGGTATGTCGAGAAAGTAACAGAGCGGACATCGAGGCAGGTGTTGGATAGTCTTGCTATCGAGGAACCCCTTGAAATTCAGCTTGCCTATGGGCCATCCCACTCCCGGCAGACCAAGCCAATCTCGGTCACGATGCGCACTCCAGGGAACGACTTCGACCTTGCAGTCGGCTTTCTCATGACCGAAGGCGTGGTCCGTGACGCAAATGACATTGAGCACATTGCATACGCCGGCCACCCTTCTGAGGGATCCGAGTCCCTCAGTATGAATGCGCTAAGACTAGGCACCAGAAGGAATATCGTTCGAGTCGACCTGGCGACCGATGTTGCGGTTAGCCTAGCCACGCTGCAACGCAATTTTTATACAACGTCGAGTTGCGGCATCTGCGGCAAAGCGTCCCTCCTCGCCTTACAAACAGTCTCCCCGCCGCGCGCAACGAACACTTTCACGGTTGACGCGCAACTTCTCTACCGCCTCCCTGCCCTTCTCCGCGCATCGCAGAGGGTGTTTGATCGCACAGGTGGATTGCACGGTGCAGGTCTCTTCAATTCGGCGGGGAATCTCCTGGCCCTTCGCGAGGATGTCGGCCGTCACAACGCAGTGGATAAGCTCATCGGCTCCGAATTCCTTGCGGACCGGACGCCCTTGCGAGATTGTTTGCTTCTGCTGTCCGGGCGCGCCAGCTTTGAGCTTCTGCAGAAAGCTCTGATGGGAGGAGTTCCAATGGTGGCAGCGGTAGGGGCTCCGTCGAGCCTTGCCGTGCAGGTTGCAAAGGAGTTCGACATCACCCTCGTAGGATTTCTAAGAGAAGAGCACTTCAATATCTATCATGGCGGGGAGCGGATTGGCGGCCATACACCGACATCAAAGGGAGTGAGGGAATGAAGCTGCGAATTAAAGGCAATTCCATGCGATTGAGGGTATCGCGCTCCGAAGTAGCCCGACTTCTCTCCGGGGAATGCCTTGAGGAGACGATTCGTTTCGCGCCAACGGTCGGCGCCACGTTTACTTATGCGTTGCAACAGGAGCCATTGGTAAAGCTTCCAACATTGCGATACGCGCAGAACAGAGTCGCAGTTCTACTGCCCGCCGATCAGGCGACCGAGTGGTGTCGTACTGATCAGGTCGGAATCGCCGAAGACATCAGCTTAGGAGATCTAGGGTCACTCACGCTCCTGATTGAAAAAGACTTTGCCTGCTTGGATCGAAGCGATGAAGACAATCAAGACACCTTCGCGAACCCAAATGCCGGCGCAAGCTGTTAGCCCAAGTATTGGACGCGCTATTCCTTCCTATCCGGCAGCCCACTAACCAGAGCCATTCCCCTTCCCGTTTATGCGGCGATACCGGCTATGGGCCGACTCCAGTGTCAGCCGGTCGACGGCAATCTTAATCCACCATCACGGGAATCCACAGATGTCCTTGACGTTATGGGCCACAAGGGATGGCACACCAAATGCCTAGAAGAGAGTAAGGAGGAATAACGCAATGAAAAAGACTGCTCTCTACTTGCCGTATTGTTGCTGCTCGGCAGTTTACGTGCCTTTGCGGCGCAGACGACAACCGACTACGATCACTCGGCCAACTTTTCTCAATACAAAACCTATTCTTGGATCAAGGTGCAAGCTGGCGATTCGCTATGGGCGGACCGTATTCAGCAGGATGTTGACGCACAGCTCGCCGCAAAGGGATGGACCAAGGTCGCGGCCAATGGGAGCGCAAGCATCTCGGCTTTCGAAACAACTCAGGACCAAAACACACTGGAGGGGTTTTATGACGGCTTCGGTGGAGGTTGGGGGTGGCGTGGTATCGGCGGTATGGGTATGACCACCACCACCACCGAGGTCACGAAAGTCGGCACCGTCGTTGTCGACATCTTCGACTCACAGTCGAAGCAGTTGATCTGGCGCGGCAAGGAGAGCGCTGACCTAAGCGGCCACCCGGACCGGAACGCGAAGAACCTCACCAAGAATCTAGCCACTCTATTCAAACGCTTTCCGCCATCAAAGTGATGGCTCGCGCCAAGGTGAGCTGAGTGAGTGGCTCGCCCACACCTTGTCACGCCTGGTGTCTGAGCACATTGGCGCCGGCGAGGACTTCAGAGGAAATGGACGCGCTGATCGTGAAGCAGCCGAAGAGAAACTATGTCTGTTTGAGGATTTACCCACTGGGTGCCGTGCTATGAGAGCTATGTCGCCTGACGCGGTTCAAACACAAAGTTATCCGCTCGATCGAAATCTGATTCTTACCGAGCTGGAACGTACGCTCGCAGCTATAAGCGAGCCCGAGATCGCTGCCGCACAAGAAATGATCCTGACATCCAATCGCTTGTTCGTGATGGGTGCGGGGCGAACCGGCCTGGCGTTGAAGATGGCTGCCATGCGGCTGATGCATCTCGGGCTGGTGGTCCATGTCGCTGGTGAGGTAACTACTCCTGCGATCGGGCCGGGCGATCTGCTGTTGGTGGCTTCAGGGTCGGGCGCGACGGCTGGACCGGTGTATGCGGCTGCGCACATGATCGTAGGAGGCTCTGACGGGACCGCCTATGGTGGGCACCTTCTTGAGGCTCGCGTGCGTCCGACATGTGAATTGGTTTTGACCGAAAGTCCGGTTCATCTTCTAAAGAAGCTCGATCCCGAATCAGGCTTAGCGCTGATCCAGATCTGATGGACGTCAGGATTAACGTCGCGGTCGCGACATGACATTCGCGAGGGGTCCAGAAAACCGAATCCGAGATGGAAACAGGATAGGAGAATCACTCCATGCCATTGATCAGAATCGATGCTGTTGAAGGAAGAACGCAATCCGAAGTGACGACTCTCCTCGACGCGGTCCACAGGGCCGTTGTGAAGGCGTTTCATGTCCCAGTGCGAGACCGTTATCAGGTCTACCAATCCCATCCCAAGGGGTTCTTGGTAATTCAAGACACAGGCCTAAACATCCCTCGGACCGACAAAGCCCTGATCATCACGGTGGTCAGCAAAATGCGCGACGAGATTCTGAAGCGCAGGTTCTATAAGGAATTGACCGAAGAGTTAGCAAGCTCAGCTTCGATCGCTCCAAGCGACGTTATGGTCGCAATTATCGAAAACTCGGCAGCGGACTGGAGCTTCGGCAACGGCGAACCCCAGTTCTTAACCGGCGAACTCGGATAGCGCTTTGAAGGAGCCATATGTCTATCCCTCTCCGAAACTTCGGCAAAACAGGTGCCCAAATCTCCGCACTCGGTCTGGGCGGCCACCATCTTGGAGTCGCTAAGGACGAGACGACTGCGATCGATATCGTTCACCGCGCCCTCGACGGAGGCATCACCTTTTACGACAATGCCTGGGAATACTGTCGCGGCAAAGCCGAGTCCTGGCTCGGCTTGGGCCTCAAAGGTCGGCGCGACAAGGTTTTCTTGATGACCAAGGTCTGCACCCACGGTCGCGACGCTTCGCTTGCACTGCAGATGCTCGAGCAATCGCTCCGCCGGCTGCAGACCGACCACCTCGACCTCTGGCAGATTCACGGCGCTGTGTTCCAAAATGATCCCGAGCTTTTCATTCGTCCCGGCGGCGCAGCCGAAGCCCTGCAAAAAGCCAAGCAGCAGGGCAAGGTTCGCTTCGTCGGCTTCACCGGCCATAAGGACCCTGACGTGCATCTTGCCATGCTCAACACCGGATTCCCCTTCGATTCCGTGCAGATGCCGCTGAACCCGTTCGATGCCACTTACTTTACGAGCTTCGAGCGGAAAGTCCTGCCCGTTCTCAATCAGCGAGGCATCGCGCCCCTGGGAATGAAGCCCATCAGCGGACATGGGGACCCCGTGCAAATGGGTGTACTTACTGCCAGCGAAGCGTTACGTTATGCCATGAGCCTTCCCGTGGCCTGCACCATCTCTGGCGCCGAAGAGTTGAGCATCATCGAGCAGAATTTGGAAATCGCACAAAACTTTGTGCCCATGACCGCCGCCGAAATGCAGGCACTGCGCGACCGTTGCCATCAATATGCCGAGGACGGACGTTTCGAGTTGTACAAGACCTCAATGAAATTCGATAACCCCGAAGCCCGGCTAGTCCATGACTACCCCCTCGACACGGCGCAGGTCGAGGTCAAAGAGATAATCAAAGAGGCGGACAACACGGGCCATGCGTGGCCTCAGGTCTAGGGAGAGGCATGGCCATGCAGAATAATCCCAAAGCCGCGCATGATGTAAGCCGCAGAGGCTTTCTGAAAGGTGCCGCAATCGCAGGAGTTTCCGCCGTGATTTCAAGTGAGAAGATCCAAGCCGCAGCCGAAACCTTTGACGAAACTGCCTTGGACAGTTTCCAGGTACCAAGACGCCCTCTTGGCAAGACAGGGCTGGAATGTTCGATTCTGGGCATGGGAGGCTTTCACCTAGCCACCGTTGCGGATCAGGCTGAGATCAACAATATGGTGGCCAAGGCAATGGACCATGGCATCAACATCTTCGATAATGCCTGGGAATATCTCAGTGGACTCAGCGAGCAACGGCTTGGCATTGCACTCCGAGGAAAGCGAGACAATGTCATCCTGATGAGCAGCGTCTGCACCCATGGCCGCAACGAGGACGTTGCGATGCGCATGCTGGAGGAGTCTCTTGTGCGGCTGCAGACCGACCATCTCGATGTATGGCAGATTCACGAGGTTATCTATCACAACGACCCTGACCTCATTTACGCGCCCGATGGAGTTCTCGAAGCCCTTACCGAGGCGAAACAGCAGGGCAAGGTCCGCTTCGTCGGCTTCGACGGCCACAAGCACCCGGCGATTCACCTGGATATGCTTAGCCGCGGCTTTGCTTTCGATACGATCCAGATGCCTCTTAACCCCCTTGACCCAAACTTCCGTAGCTTTGAGAGCAACGTCCTGCCCATCGTCAACCAGCGCGGAATTGCGGCCTTGGGAATCAAGAGCATGGGAGGTTCCGGTGAGCTCATATCGAAAGGCGCCTTCACCCCATCCCAGGCCCTCTCCTACGCCATGAGCCTTCCCGTTGCCACAACCATCAGCGGCATGGATTCCATGGCAGTCCTCGACCAGAATCTGACGATCCTGCGCGATTTCAAGACGCTATCGGGCCCCGACATGCAGTTGCTTCGGGACCATGGCAAGCAATTCGACGATGGTCGGTACGAGTTATACAAGAGCACCCTGAAGTACGACCGGGATCTGGGCCGCAGCCTGCACGGCTACCCCTCATCCGCTGCACTTCCCGTATAGGTCGCCCTTAGGAGAATCCCAGGAAGCCTCCCGTGCCCAGGATGGAGCGAAAAGCCGTCTCAGCGGGACACCAAAACCGCCAAAACCTTCAGGCTTGCATCCCCTCTATCGCCGCAGAACGAATCCTGACACCGTCCGCATGCCGACTAAATGTCAACGGTTCGACGCCATTGCGAGGCTGACCCGACACCGGCGCTCGCCGAACAACACAGCCAATTCGTTCATCTGAAACAAGATCGTCCGGTCGCGCCGATTTGGAAGGGGAAATGCACTGTGTATGGCTATGAGGAGCACAAAACTATGTCGAACAAGCTTACCAGCGTCCTGATAGTAGATGACGACCACGATCTCCGGGATGTGTTCGCGATCCTGCTCGCCGATTCTGGATTCCTGGTCCGGACTGCCGCGGATGGAGTCGCAGCCCTCGCGGAAATGAAGTCCGAGCTTCCGGACGTACTAGTCTCTGACCTGGACATGCCGATCATGAATGGTTTCGAACTGTTATCGATTGTGCGGAATCATTTCCCCGTGGTCGGAGTCATCGCGATGAGTGGGGCATATTCGGGCAACGAGGTGCCTAAAGGAGTCGTAGCCGACGCCTTTTATCCGAAGGGCGGCGCTTTGAGAAATCCCTTGCCCGAAATGGTGAATGCAATCACCGAAGGCTTCGGAGCTAATATGCGCCGATGCGCAGCCTGATCTCGATTCGAAGAACTACCGGCGGCCGCACGATGCTCACCAAACAATATCTATCTCGAGGAAGGCGACAACATGAAAATCGGATTCATCGGCCTCGGGAACATGGGAGCGGGGATGTCTCTCAACTTGATCAAAGCGGGCCACGATCTAGTTGTTTACAACCGCACACGAAGTCGCGCGCAGGCAATGGAAAACCTCGGAGCAAAGGTCGCCGATACCCCCTCTGAAGCGACAGTCGGAGCGGAGGTACTCATCACGATGCTGGCTGACGACCGCGCTCTCCAGAATGTGATGTTCGAATCCGGGAATGCAATCGAATCCTTGTCGGAGAGCGCGACCCATATCTCGATGAGTACCATCAGTGTAGATTTGTCCCGCAGGCTTGCACAGTCGCACGCGGAGAAGCATCAAGACTATATCGCGGCTCCCGTTTTTGGCCGGCCGGACGCTGCGGCTGCGGGCAAGCTATTCATCGTGTCTGCGGGGCCGGCTGAACTAATCGAGAAATATTATAGCCTTTTTGCCGCGATGGGGCAGAGAACCTTCGTGGTCGGCACAGATGCGCCCGCGGCCAACTTGATCAAACTCAGCGGAAACTTCCTGACTTCTACCGTGATTGAAAGCCTGGCCGAAGGCATTGCCTTGATGCGCAAGGCCGGCGTCGATCCACGAAAGTTCATGGAGGTGCTCACCAACTCCTTATACCCAGCTCCGGCGTACAAGACATACGGCGCGATGATTGCCGCAGACAATTTTGAACCGGCGGGCTTCAAACTGCCCCTGGGATTCAAGGACAACCGACTGCTCCTGGCGGCCGCTGAAGAGGCTTCGGTACCCATGCCGATGGCCAGCCTTATGCATGATCGATTCGTAGCCGCCCTGGCCCAAGGATTAGAAGACGCGGACTGGTCAGCGGTCGCCCGCGTCGTCTTCAAGGATGCCGGATTGTGAGACTCGCAAACACAGAAGACCGCTCCGGCCGTCGAAGGATAGTTGGCAGAACAGACATCCCACGCGACGTTGGCAGGAGTCAGTTCTGTGCGTAGTGCTATTGCTCTACTACTCATCAGCGACGTAATTGCAACTCTCGGCGCAGCAGCCGTCATTCTCTATGCGTTTCGGCGGAGGGACCACGAAAAGTACTTGCTCTGGTTCGGCCTGTTTTCCATCCTCTATGCGCTTGTCCTTATCCTCAGGAACACTGCTTTTCGCCAGGGATTTTGGCAACCGCAGGCCGTTGGACTTGCAGTTGAGCACCTCATTAGCCTGTCACCGGTTGTTCCCGGGCTCTTGCTCTTTGAGGATTTCTACGGACGAGGATGGCATTCATCCGTTCGATGGCTGACCGGAATCTATTGCGGAGCGGGAGCTATCGTGGCGATAGGTATCGTACGTCACCAACCCCTAAGGCCAATTCTCTCGCCGGGGACCGTCCTCGTTATCATGGTTCCGGTTGTCCTGGCCGTAGGATATTTCGCTAGGTATGAGCCACCGCCCTCGCCGTCCAGGCGAACTCTCTTTATAGGAATGTTCACTTTCTTTTGCGCGTTTTCGACGGATCGTCTGCTCCATAGACAAGTAGGCAATTGGCACGCCGGAGTTGAGCCTTACGGGTTTCTAGCCTTAATAGTCTGTCTTTGGTATGTTACCGCTCAACGCATAGTTGCAGACGATAGGAGGTTGATTTCTCTTACCGGTGAAATGCGCGTGGCAACAAGGATTCAGAAGTCCATTCTCCCGCGCGAAATTCCGCCCCTCGATAACGCCGCTATCGCTGTTCGTTACGCACCGATGGCCGACGTCGCAGGCGATCTCTATGATTTCTTGACATTTCAACCATGCTGCATGGGCGTGTTGGTAGCTGATGTCACGGGGCATGGAGTGCCTGCCGCACTTGTAGCATCTATGGTCAAGATGGCAGTCTCTACACGGTGCACGAATGATGGTGGCCCGGCTGACGTCATCGCTGGACTAAATACTGTTCTCTGCAAAGAAGCTCCCGGGCAATATGTAACCGCAACATACCTGTATATTGACACCGCAACCGGAACCGGCCGTCATGCGGCCAGCGCGCATCCATTGCCGCTACTCTGGCGCCGCAGTACTCAGGCCTTAGAGAAGATCGGAGAATCCGGACTTCTGATCGGCGTTCGGCCCAACGAGGTATACGACGAAACCGAATTCAACTTCGAATCTGGAGACAGGCTTCTGCTGTATACGGACGGTCTCATCGAGGCCGAAAATGCTTCGGGAGAATCATTCGGAGATGCAGCTCTACCAACCCTTATAAATCAACATAGCAACTCTACCTCCGACCAATTCGCCGACCTTCTGTTACGGGAGGTGCATGACTGGTCGCTCAGTGGCCCAGGGAAGGGACAAGAAGACGACATCACGATTGTGGTTATTGATCTCAAGAATGGGAGAGAAGATCGTGCAGTTGGGAGCGCTTGAGATAGATTGAGCATCACAAACTAGCTGGCTTTGCCTTGGAGGACACTCGTGGACCTCAAACTGAATGGAAAAGTAGCGCTCGTCACCGGATCAACCGCAGGCATCGGATTTGCGATTGCGCAGTCGCTTGCGCGGGAAGGCGCTCATGTCCACGTGAATGGTCGCACGCAGGAGCGCGTAGACACTGCCGTGGCCGCAATTCGGTCGCAAGTCAGAACCGGCAATGTAGATGGCATCGTCGCGGATTTCTCCACTGCGGCCGGTGCCGACGCGGTCATCGCGAAGCTGCCCGCAGTGGACGTGCTGGTGAACAATGTGGGCATCTTCGAGCCGAAGCCATTTGCGGAAATTCCTGACGCGGATTGGTATCGCTTCTTCGAAGTGAATGTAATGAGCGGAGTGCGGCTCTCGCGGCACTATCTTGCAGGCATGCTGAAAAAGAACTGGGGCCGCATCCTCTTCATCTCGAGCGAGTCGGCGGTGCAGATCCCCGCCGAAATGGTGCACTACGGCATGACCAAGACGGCACAGGTCGCCATTGCGCGCGGCATCGCAGAGTCAGTCGCGGGAACTGGCGTCACCGTAAACAGCATTCTCGCTGGACCAACAGCATCCGAAGGCGTGGGCGGCTTTCTCGAGGCATTGGCGAAGCACCAGAATAAGTCGAAGCAGCAGGTCGAGAAGGAGTTCTTTCAGCACGCCCGCCCCTCGTCACTGTTGAAGCGCTTTGCAACTATCGACGAAGTCGCTGCAATGGCAACCTACGTCGCCGGCGAACCATCTTCTGCGACGAACGGAGCAGCAATGCGAGTGGATGGCGGCGTGGTGCGCGCAATCCTCTGAGTTCCGCCATTGCACTAGAAACGATTCTTGAAACCAAAGGAGACTCTGATGCGCATCGGCCCACTTCTTCTGCTCGCCTGCACCGCACTCATCGTTCGGCGCATCGCCGCCCAGGAAAATACCGCCCCTGGATCTCTGCAGGTACCCGCGAGAACCTTGCCGGTGCCCACCGATGTCAGCCCAGAGCTTCAGAAGATCATCGCCGCTCCGCGAAGGCCCGGATGGGACAAACTGTGGAAGACCGGCGAAGAGTGGAGAGCGGTCGCAAACGAGCAGGCCGCCCAGACTCTTGAGACTCTCCCCGCAATGCGAGAACGTCTCCACGTCACGGTGAAGCCCACGACGATCGATGGCGTACGCGCCTTCGTCGTAACGCCCGACGTGATTCCGCCCGAACACCGCGACAAGCTCCTCATCCACGTCCATGGCGGCTGCTACGTCCTCTCCCCTGGCGAGTCCGGCACCGGCGAGGCCATTCTGATGGCCGGCATCGGCCACTTCAAAGTGATCTCGGTCGATTACCGAATGCCGCCCGAAGCCTACTTTCCCGCCGCACTCGACGACGCCATGACGGTGTACAAGTCCGTGCTCAAGACCTCCAATCCAACGAACACGGCGGTTTTTGGCACCTCCGCAGGCGGCGCCCTGGTGCTCGAGATGATGCTCCGAGCCAGGCAGTTGGGGATTCCTCTGCCAGGCGCCATCGCACCCGGCACTCCCATGGCCGACGTCACCAAGACCGGCGACAGCTTCTACACGAATGAGTTGGTCGACAACGTCCTGGTCTCCCGCAATGGATTCTGCGACGCGGCCACGGTCGTCTACGCCCATGGTCACAAACTTAGCGATCCGCTGCTTTCACCCATTTACGGGGACATGCATGGCTTCCCGCCGGCCATCCTCACCACCGGAACCCGCGACCTGCTGTTGAGCAACACGGTCCGGGTGCACCGCAAGCTCCGCGAAGCCGGCGTAGAGGCCCAGCTCGAAGTATTCGAAGGAATGTCCCATGCCCAGTACCAGTTTGACGATCGCGTGCCCGAGACCAGGGAGGCCTTCGGAGAGATCACTGCCTTCCTGGACAAGCATCTCGGCCACTGAGCAGAATTCTCTGCTATTCATCTTCACGACTTGCACAGCACCATAGCTGACGTGTATACATTTGCTTCCCTCGTGCATCCAATTCGGCAACGACCGCAGGGTCTGCTCATCCTCTGTCCAGTGCCGCCAGCCAGGAGGTACCCACATGCCAACTCAGAATGACGATTGCTCAAGGCCCATGACCTCGCTCGAAAAGCTCAGCCGCCGAGCCTTCCTCGCGCGCGCAGGTGCAGCAGGAGTGGTCACCGCAACTGCATCAGTCGCGGTTCCGATGGCCTCGGCCACTCCCGGTGAACAGCAGGCCGCCACGCACGAGGCGGCAATTCCGGGCACCGTCCCCATTGCGTTGAGAGTGAATGGCGAAACCTATCATCTGCAGATCGACCCGCGTGCCACGCTGCTCGACACCCTGCGCGAGACGCTGCACCTTACAGGCACCAAGAAGGGCTGCGATCACGGCCAGTGCGGTGCATGCACGGTACATGTCAACGGCCGCCGCGCCAATAGCTGCCTGCTGTTCGCAGTCATGCAGCAGAACGCGGAGATCACCACCATCGAAGGTCTCGGCACACCCGACAAAATGCACCCCGTACAGGCCGCGTTTGTCGAGCACGACGGCTATCAGTGCGGCTATTGCACGAGTGGCCAGATCATGTCCGCCGCAGCCATGCTGCAAGAACCCTGGGGACCATCCGACAGCGACGTGAGGGAAGCGCTCAGCGGCAACATCTGCCGCTGCGGAGCTTACCCCAACATCGTCGCGGCCGTGCAGTCCGTCCGCCGAAACTCCTGACCCCGCAAAAAGGAGACTGAGCCAATGCAGCCCTTCGAACTTATCACCGTGAATTCCGTGCCCGACGCCGTCAAAGCGCAGGCAGCTTCGCCCACCGCGCGGCAAGGCGCGCAGGTTCGCTTCATCGCCGGCGGCACCAATCTCGTCGACTATATGAAGCTCAATGTCGAAACGCCCCGCCAGCTCGTCGACATCAACGGCCTGCCCCTCGATAAGGTCGAGCCCCAGTCCGGCGGAGGACTGAAGATCGGCGCACTCGCACGTAACACCGCCGTTGCAAATCACGAGGCGGTGAAGGCGCAGTATCCCGTGCTCTCGCAGGCCATTCTTTCCGGAGCTTCCACGCAACTCCGCAACATGGCCACCACCGCTGGCAACCTGCTGCAGAAGACGCGATGCGTTTACTACCGCGACACCGCGTTCGGCTGCAACAAGCGCCAACCCGGCACTGGCTGTTCAGCCATAGGCGGGCACAATCGAATGCTCGCGATTCTTGGCACCAGCGACCAATGCATCGCCAGCAATCCGTCCGACCAGAATGTTGCCCTGGCTGCGCTCGAAGCCACGGTCCACGTCACCGGCCTGAAGGGCGACCGCGCCATCCCCATCGCGGAGTTCTACACGCTCCCGGGCAACACACCCGAGCGTGAGACGGTGCTCGAGGCCGGCGACCTGGTTACCCATATCACCATCCCCCCGCTGCCCGCCGGGACAAAGAGCCTCTACCTCAAGCTCCGCGACCGCGCCTCCTACGAGTTCGCGCTTGCCTCCGCGGCCATCGTCGTCAAGAAGAGCGGCGATCACATCGACTTCATCTGCGTTGCACTGGGAGGCGTAGGAGCGAAGCCCTGGCGCAGTGTCGAAGCAGAGCACGCCTTACACGGCAAAGCCGCCACGCCTGCCAACTTCCGCGCCGCAGCGGAGGCCGCCCTCCACGGTGCCCGCCCGCAATCCCAGAACGGATTCAAGGTCGAACTCGCCAAGCGGTGCCTCGTCCACGCGCTAATCCAGGCCACAGCCTAGCAGGAGGGAATGATGGAACAGGCACAAGAACAGATCAGGGACTCGAAGGTCATCGGCGTCGCCACCCCACGCATCGACGGTCCGCTCAAGACTACGGGCAAGGCCATGTACTCCTCCGACCACCACTTCCCGGACCTCGTTTATGCCTGGCCCACCACGGCTACGATCGCCAGCGGAACGATCACGAGCATCGATACCTCGGTTGCTGAGAAGATGCCGGGCGTCATCGCCATCTATCATCACGACAACCTTGGCCCACTCTATCGAACGCCGCCTGCTGCGGGCTTCAATATGATTGTCGACGAGAAGCGGCCGCCGCTTGAAGACACCACAGTCCGCTACTACGGTCAGTATGTGGCCGTGGCTGTAGCGTCCACGGTGGAGCAAGCTCGCGCCGCCGCCGAAGCCATCAAGGTTACCTACGCCAGGACCGAGCACAATACCAGCGATACGCTACTCGGGACGCCCATCAGTGAACCCGGTCCGAAGCGAGTCACCAAGCGCGGCGACACCACGGCTGTCCTCGCGTCGGCCGCAATCAAGCACGATGCCGTCTACAGCACTCCAAGCGAGACGCACAACCCCATAGAGCTGCATGCCTCGGTCGCCGTCTATCAAGACGGCAAGTTCACACTCTATGAAACGTCACAGGCGGTCGTCAATCATCGCGACGTCCTGGCTGCCATGCTCGGTGTCCCCCCGGAAAACGTGCAGGTCATCACCCGCTTTCTCGGTTCCGGCTTCGGAGGCAAGCTGTGGCCGTGGCCGCAATCGGCGCTGACGGCCGCCTGCGCCCGCAACCTTAAGCGTCCGGTGAAACTCGTCGTAAGCCGTTCCATGATGTTTCAGAGTGTGGGCCACCGTCCCGCTATCGACCAACGCATCCAACTCGCCGCGGACAGCTCTGGCAGACTCACTGCTATCCAGCAGGACTACGTCAACCATACTTCCATACAGGACGACTATGACGAAGGTTGCGGTGAAGCCACCGGCTTCATTTATTCTTCGCCCAACGTGCTTGTCACCGGCGGTTTGGCACGGCGTAATGTCGGTACTCCAACCTCGATGCGCGGCCCTGGGGCCGTTCCCGGTCTGTTCGCACTCGAATCGGCGATGGATGAACTCGCACTCAAGCTCAAGCTGGATCCAGTTCAGCTCCGCTTGATGAACGAGCCCCAAAAGGATGAGAGCACCGGTCAGCCATTCTCCTCGCGCCATCTCCCGGAATGCCTGACCACCGGCGCTGAGAAGTTTGGCTGGAGCAAGCGCACCCCCGCCATCGGCTCCATGCGGCGCGATGGCTTAACCCTCGGCTGGGGCATGGCTGCCTGCACCTGGATCGCAGCCCGTACCGATGCCGAAGCCACCGTCGAGCTGCGCCAGGATGGCTCTGCCCGTTGCATATCCGGTACGCAAGACATCGGCACAGGCACTTATACGGCAATCGCCCTGATGGTCGCCCATGAAACCGCTCTGCCCCTCAACAAAATCGATGTTGTCCTCGGCGACTCGTCGCTGCCGCCCGGTCCCATCTCCGGCGGCTCCTGGGCCACTGCCTCGGTCACACCCGCAGTGCTGCAGGCCGCTAAGAAGGCTAGCAGCACACTGCTCACCGTCGCGGTCAGCGCGGCAGGTTCACCCTTCGCGGGAAAGAAGGCCGAAGACCTCGAGTTCGTCGACGGCAATCTTCGTCTCAAGGGGCAGACACAAGGCGCTGTCCCGTTCGCCGAAATTCTCAAGATCGCCAATGTCAAGGCAGTCTCCGGTACAGGCAAGTCGGTGGGAACCTTTGGCAACCCAGCCGAGAAGTTCTCTTCCCACAGCTACGGCGCGCAATTCGCCGAGATCACCTGGCAGCCCGAGATCGCCCGCCTGCGGGTGAGCCGTATCGTCACCGTCATCGATGCGGGCCGCATGCTGAATCCACGCACCGCGCGCAACCAGATCGAGGGTGCCGTAGTAATGGGCGTCGGCATGGCCATGCTCGAAGCCACCGAGTACGATCAACGCACAGGCGCTCCCATCAACAGCAGCCTCGCCGATTACGTTGTAGCCGTCAACGCCGACACACCCGACATTGATGTCACCTTCCTCGACTATCCGGACTACAACCTGAACCCGCTCGGCGCACGCGGCGTCGGCGAGATCGGCCTCGCCGGTGTCGCCCCGGCGATCGCCAACGCCGTTCATCACGCTACGGGTGTTCGCGTGAGAAAGTTGCCCGTCCGCATCGAAGACCTGCTCGCTTGACCATGCATGTTTTCTACTGGCGTCGTTAAGGCTTGTGAAGGATGTTGAGCGCGAGGTCGGCAGCTTGAGCACAACCTCCATTTTGCTTGTTCACTAAAGCTATCGCTTCGTTATAGGAACTGCATCCTTCGACCGCATCTTCGAGCAGACACATTGCGCGGGTGTCGGTGCCGATGGCCCTCGGACGGCCAGAAATACAAAGGAATGGAAATTCGGGCTGACGCCCACAAGGTCAGCCCAGTGGCCCGCTGTTAGAAAGTTTGTCGCATTCTTGTCGCAAATATCGCCGATTGGGCCGGTTTTGCCGACTCAGCCGACTAGTAAGTCTTTTGCCGTCAGTATTTTGATGTTTGTCTCATTCCATGGCATGGAAGAGGTCATCGGTTCGATCCCGATCAGGTCCACCAACAACCCCCTGCATATCAATTGTTTGGCAGGAGCACCTTCTCCCATGTTCATTCGCATAGGTGCTGAATAGGTGCTGAATAGGTGCTGAAGCCCTTTTTACCGCCATTTGAGCATATAGAGTGCCACGCCTTGGGAGCGGTTATCTGAACCTCATTCCCCCTCCTCGTTCTGTCCCGACATCTCTTGCCAGCCACGGCCTATCTCTCCCTCCATACGTCCTCGTCGCGGTTGACCCTGACCCAAGCTGCGGGAGCGCCAGTCTGCCACCGTTACTCCTATGGAGTGAAAGAACATGTAGCGATTCGGCAGCCTTGGCAGAAAAGTGGCGGAAATGCTCGGCCAGATCCGCCGAATGCCGTCCCCGGCATACGAAGGTATCGAACGATACCTTCGTCCAATAGGTTCCAGTTCGCGCTCGTGATCTGATGGGCCATGTGTATCGGACATCGCAAGACTCGATACCGCAATGAAACGGGTCTATCGGTCGGTTGCGACCTTGAGATGACGCCGGATCAAATCTACATTTGTGGAGTGAAATCATGAGTCTCATCGATAAGGCGCTATCCGCGAACCGCAACTATGCGAAAAAGTACGATCCAACCCTGGGAAAGCGTCCCTCCCCCAAGCTTGCAATCGTGACCTGTATGGATCCTCGCCTCTCCGACCTCCCTGGAATTCTGGGACTGCCGCACAGTGATCTCGATGTCATCCGGACCGGTGGACCCGCGGTAACAGAGGATGTTCTGGGTGAGCTTGTTGTTTCCACCCGCGTATTGGGAACGACGGAAATCCTGCTTCTCAACCATACTGGCTGTGGATTCACGACGTTCACGGATGACGAGTTGAACGCGAAGTTGAGTGCTTCGACAGGAGATGCTTCGCCGGCTCCAATGCGATTTTTCTCCTACAAGGATCCGGAGGAAAACACCCGGGAGCAGATCACGAAGGTTAGATCACATCCCTGGATTGCCAAAGACGTCCCCGTTCGCGGCTTCATTTTCGACGTGGAGACCGGCCTGCTGCGAGAAGTTCGGCCAACCGCGCAGCAGGCTGCTGCCTGAGAGAATCAGGCGTACTGGATTTCGGACTCTGGAGCGTGCCTCCAAGGAGCAGCGGCCAGCGAATGCGCTTGCATTGACGATTTCTCGACGAAGTGGACCTGGCAGACAGGATCGATGAATTCCGTTGCAGACCGCGTTTTATCTCACTCACGAAGTCCGGCCGTTATCGCGGGTGAGTTTGCCGAGCGATACGACTGAGCTGGCCCGATACCTCATCGGGAAAACCCTTGTGCGCAATACCGGGCGAAGCAGGATGACCGGTCGCATCGTCGAAACGGAGGCTTATCCCCCGGGCGATCGGAGTGGGCATTCCTATCGCGGTCGAACGGCGAGAAACGGGTCCCTGTTTCTGGATAAAGGGTTTGCCTATGTGTACTTTATCTATGGGACCTCGTACATGCTCAACGTGACGTCTGAAGAGCCGGGGGTCGGCGCAGGGGTGCTGCTGCGCGCCATCGAGCCACTCGAAGGAATCAACCGAATGAAACGGCACCGCAATACCGAAAAGCTCAGAGATTTGGCGAGAGGACCGGGACGGCTTGCAGCTGCATTGCAAATAAACCAGCGGCTGGACGGAGTTGACCTGTGTGCCAGCGGTCCGCTTTGGCTGGGGACCGCGGTTCGAGAGACTGCGCACATTGGAGCAACTGTGCGCATTGGCATCACGCGCGAAGTTGACCGGCCACTGCGTTTTTTTGAGGTGAGCAACCCATTTGTGAGCGGCCCGCGCATTGAGATAAGAATTCCTTGAGTTGCGAGTGGTTCAACTCGCGCGGTGGAGCTGACTTCGCCGGCCGGGGTTCATGCACATCAACCAGTTCAGGGCGAAGCGAATGTTGACCACGCTGAGAATATGACTCAGCACTTATTCCGCAGCAGGTAGAGAAAAGAGACTATCTTCTGACAGATATCTGTGATCGCCTGCGAGTTCGGCGAGTTGCGGTCCCCGAGGGTTTGCTGTAACTGCCGGATAGAAGCATCGTCAATGCGCTCGGGGACATCCTCTTCGTGTGCGATCCATGCAGCAATATGCGTGAGTTTATCGCTATATTCGTTCAGAAAATGCTCCAGCGCCTGATTTTGGTGCTCGGTCAATTCGGAGTCGATCTCCGGTTGCCGGCGATGTGAGATCAGACTGTTTTCCAACAGGTAGATCGAGCGCAACACTGGTTGGGTCCTGAGAATCCGCTCACGCTCGGCAACATCTTCCCCGCGCTGATGGCGAAACTGCCATTCAAACCACACGCTATCCATTTGCGATTCCAGACCGGCGAAGCTGTCATTGATCTGACTGCGTAGACGGCCAATCTGTGAAATACCAGTAGCGCTGCCGCGCGCGATGGGACATACCGCTAGCTGTGCCAGCATTCGCACGTTCCGCACCAGCATTTTCTGCAGTTGCTCCGCATCGCTCTTCGTCCCGAAGCGGTCGAAGATAAAGCCCATGGCGAGGATCCCCAGCAACGCGCCAGCTACCCTATCGCGCGCGATCGTGAGGTCGGTCTGAACATATGGAGCCTGGAGGTTGACGAAGTAAAATGCGAGCGCCATCTGCACGCCAAAAAAGGAGAGCCGCGGACTAGAGGTGGCGAACCACGAAGCGATTGCGGTGCCCACCGCAAAGAAAAGAGTAAATCCGAAGATGCTGTCGAGGCAGGGCAGGATCAAGATCTGCGCCGCAATCCCCAAGACCAGCCCTCCGACAACATATCCGGCAAGGCGGAGAAATTGCACCTGGAGCGAAGCGCCAATGGTGCTCAGAGCAGTAACGATGCAAGTAAGGACGCAGGTGCTGATGGTGGGCCAGTCGAATACGTTGTAGAGAATGTAGCAGACGCTGGCAGACAGGCATCCGGCAAAGGCGAAGCGTTGATACTCCGGGTTCTGAAATGCATCCGGCAGAAACGGAGCGCGCCACCAGTCCCGTACTGGCGCGTTCTGCAAACCAACGACGATCTCATCGCGCTGAAATATCACAGAGAAGAGCGCGACGGTTTGTTCCATTTCTTGAAGCATGGGGAAGCTGGAGGACGGCTGCCCCTCGAGTACAAGAGGAGTTGCGGTAACGACTCCCGATTCGCGGAGTTCCGTTCGGACCGCTCCGAGCCTCTCAGCAATTGCACGTAGGCGGCCCGCGTCGTCTTCGCCAGCTTTTTGTGGGGTGCGCTCGAGTTGTCCGGCGAGGCCAATAAGCCGGCCCGTCAGTGAAATCAGGGCGCTGCGACGCGCGCGCAGGGTGGGCTCTACTCCTTGGCGCAGCAACGTCGTTCGGAGTCGGCCAGTACCGATCATGTTGTATTGAAGTACCTTGTCGGAGACCGCCTTCGGGGGGGCTTGCGAATTGGAAAAGCTCTCCGCTAACTGCTGCACCACAAACAACATATCGTCGACGGATGTGATGAGCGGATCGGATCGATCGAAGATACGATAGAGCGCTTCGGTTCCCACTGTGACGCCGGCACCTATGGCGATTATCACAATAAGCCAGAGAGTGCCTTCCACCTGGCTCTCGTTCGGCACAGAGCGGTCCCATATCGGCAGTGCAACGCCAATCGGAATGGCGAAAGCCGTTGCCGCTGCGTAGTTAATCATTGTGCGCATGATGAAGAAAATCAGGTACAGGCTCCCGATTACCCAGAAGAAATGAGTAATGGGGGAACCGCGGAACAGCACCACACCGAGCAGGGTGTAGAGGGTGGCGCCGACGAACGCAAGGACGACCACTCGTCCCGTACGCCAGGTAGCGGCGAGATTTTCACGAGCCAGGAGGATCGAAAAGAGAGCGGCCAAGAACGCATTAGGAATACGGAAGGTCACGACGATGAGCATCACCAGCGTAGCCGTGACCGTTATCCGGGCAACTGTGTTGACGCGTCCTGGATATGGGGCAATTTCCAGCCGGATAAACTCCCGAATCCAGGGCCATGACGTCGCTCCGGCAATTGACCGTTGGCGAATTGCCGCGGCGCGGGTCTCCATGTCAGTGCTTCCGTTCGTATCCGCGGATAACGACTACTGCAGACTCCCCCAGACGAATGGCGTCAGACGGGGGTGACTGAATCCGAATGCGGACGGGATAGCGACTGGCCAGATGAACCCAGCTCAGAGTGCGTTGTATGTCGGGCAGCCCGGGCGTAATTTTGCCAAGAATCGAAGGATCGGGCGTGACACCGTATCCGATGCTTTCGACAACGCCCGTAAAACGCGCCCCTGATTCAGACATAAAGTAGATGTCCGCGGTCATGCCCGGTTGGATATGTTTCAGTTGCGTCTCGCGAAAATTCGCAAGCACCCACCAGACCCGCGTGTCGATCAGCGTAAACACCTCCTGTCCTATGTGGGCATAAGCCCCCTGAGAAATGACGAGGTTGGTTACACGGGCGTCGAATGGAGCGTAAACGCGACACTGGTTGTAGTTGTATTGGGCGTTGGCGATTGCCGCGGTCCGTCCCTGTCGCTGCGCTACGAGCGGATCGAGGGTAAGTACGCTCGACTGTGACTGGTGAAACTGTGCCGTACTCTGCTCTGCCGAGGCCTGGGCCTCCGCCAGGGCAGCCAGCATGGAGTTGAGGTGGGCTCGATTGAGAGCTAACTGCGATTCGGCTTCATGTACGGATTGCACGCTGGTCTGCTCGGTCGTCCGTGCCTGGTCCACCTGGTCGACCGTGACGAACTGCTTGGCGAGCAGAGGTTCGACGCGATGGAGATTATGTTCGGCATATGCCGACTCGGCCTTGGCTCGATCCAGCGCGGCCTCGGATTGGGTGACATCCGCCTCTGCCTCACGGATCGATGCTTGCGCTCGATCGACGTTGGCGTCGGCACTGCGAATTGCCGCTCCAGATGCGGTGACGGCATGCAATTCGGCCCCAATTCTCCGCTGTTCGTCGACGATCTGGCCTTCGAGGGCGGCCTGGTCCGATATTGCGTGATCGAGGGCGTATTTGTAGGGGCGATCATCAATTTGAAAAAGCAGATCGCCCTGTTTAACGCGCTGATTGTCGGCGACGTTCAACTGCAGTATGGGCCCCTCAACAACAGGGGCGATTCCAATGTAGTTGGCAAAAACTTCGGCGTCATCGGTCTCGGGGTGCCGACTAGTGATCACATAGACAGCAATCAAACCGATGACAGCCAGCAGAGCCATGGATACGGTAAAGACATGGCCATACCGTTGGAGTCTTGCGAGGCGATCATCTTGCCCGGGTTGGATGGCGTCTTGAGTCGGCATCGCGCTTACCTAGCTGTAAAACAAGATCCATAACGTGCAAGTGAAGAAGGTTGCCATGCAGAGATAAAAAAGCACAGGTGCAGCCAGGTGTTCAGCGATAGCGGTGCGGGCAATCACGGCGCGTGCTCCGACCGCCAGCAGGAGGCCAATGGCGGACCAGAAGATCCAAACGGGGAAAAAGGAACCGAAGATGCTGTATTCGGGAGTGCCCGAGCAGCCAACTAGCATGTACGGCGCCGTGAGAGAAAGAATGGCGAGTTGGCGAAGCCAACGCGTTCGGCGTCGATCGTGCCCCGTCGATTCAATGTTCATCTTCAGCGGACCTCATCCCTGTCGAAAACCGCTCTCACTGTGTGTCCACTACCTCGTGGATGCAAAACTGAAGGTCCAGCTTCCCCATGGCCAACCCGAATCAGCGAACCACCTCCGGGTCGATGTCGGACAGCAAAGATGCCTGTCCATACCCATACCTTCGTCAATCTCGACCCGCCCACCTACCGTCATTCTTCGATAGCGCCCACCTCGAGACACCTCACCCCCATGCTTATCGCCGCCATTGGGCGACCAGTGAACTATCCTTTGCCTCAGGTTTCGATTAAGCCATGGGGTCAAGGGTCGAATCTATTGGACCAAGGTATCGATCAATACTTTGGTCCAATAGATTCAGCTCAGTACTTCAGTCTTAATCGCTAGTGGACACGCAAGAACTACTTTCCGGTCTGGCGTAGGTGGACAACATACGCATTGCAGAACGCTACCTGAGTACATCTACCCAAGCGGTGACAAAGTCGGGTCCACTGTGGCGCAGCAGGCTCATCTGTGGATTCGCAAGAGCTCGAAGAGGCGCAAATCAACCGTGAGACAGCACCACGCTTGAGCGATGTTAGTTGAGCTCGTTCAAGGCCCACCAGAGCGGAGGCATTCCTGTGAAGGCGAACTCCCAAACGAGAGGGGCGTGGACAGCAATTGCTGGCGTGTCACGGGCGACAACCCGGAAGAAGTTTCGATTGATCAAAGACAACGCATCCTTGAGCCTTCTGTCTTCGTTGCTGCTTCTCGCCCTGTCCACTACGCGAGCTCCGGGGCAATGCGCCGGAAAAGTGTCTTCTCCGGCAGCTGTCGCCGACTGCGCCGCTCGCGAAACAGCTCGCGAGGGAGCCGCGATTCTCGATCCAGTTCACCCCTACACCCTGGCCGAGCTCATCGATGTTGCCGAGCACCACAACCCAAGCACGCGCGCGATCTGGGAGCGTGCAAAACAGAAGGCACGCGAACTCGGTTTAGCAAAGAGTGCTTATTACCCCGAGTTGGACGGTTTAGCGGTTTTCGGCGACGAGCGATTGATAAATCCTTTCCCCGAACCGCTGGCTCCTCGCGGCTACGTCATGGTCGAGGTGCCCGTCGTCCGACCTGAAGTGGCCCTCCAATACCTGATCTTTGACTTTGGTAAACGCGAGGCAAGCGTGGACTCCGCGAAAGAAGAGGAGCTCGCCGCGGGCGCCGACGTCATTCAGGTCAATCAAGCGCTGGCGTTTCGCGTTGCCAGTTCGTATTACCAGCTAATGACCGCACAGGAAAGGCTGCAGGCCGCTCGGGACACGTTGCTAACTGCACAAACCACGCAGGATGCGGCTGAAGACAGACTGAACAACGGGCTAGCAACTCTTCCCGATGTTCTCAATGCCCGGGCCGAAACGGCACAGGCAGTGTTCGACGAGGAATCTGCGGACGGCGATGAGAAAATCGCGCGCGTCACGCTCACGGAAACGGTTGGTGCTGATCCGTCTCCCAACATAGTGATTGATAGCCAGAGGAGTGCGCCATTACCAGAGAATCTCACCATGTCGATTGAAGCGCTGATTGATCGCGCGATGGAGAATCGACCCGATCTCATGGCGCAAGCTCTGCGAATCCGCTCCGCCGAGGCACGTATTCGTGCAGCCAAAGCCGAGTACAGGCCGCAAATCAATCTTTCGGGATGGGCTGCGCAGACCTCCCTGTGGCCCACGACGGACTACGGTCAGCTCGGTCCTGCAAGCGAGCCGACCTGGTCCGCCGAGCTCGGCATCCATTGGCGCATCTTTGACGGAGGGGCACGAAAAAACGAACTTCTGACCGCCGAATCGGAACACCGCGAAGCAGAGGACGAACTTACGGAAGATCACGATCAGGCAACCCGCGAGGTCTGGACCGCTTACATAGGATTCCGGACGGCGTTGCTCAAGCACGATGCAGCGGTGGCTCTACTCGAGGCTGCCAACTCCTCTTACTCGGCCTCGCTCGAGGCATACAAGTATGGAGTCAAGAATCTGGTCGATGTTGTCACCGCTGAGAAGCAGCTGGCCCAAGCTCGACTATCCAGCGTCTCTGCGCGATCAGAACTATTCATAGAGGCAGTCAATCTTGAATTCGCGACCGGCAACCTGCTCAGAAACCAACCGCCGGCTACGAGGCTTCAATCGCAGGACGGGCACCAATGACCTCGCCCAGACCGCAATTGCGGCCAGTCCGCACGTTCCTATCGTCGATAGGGTTGTCCAATTCGGTGGCCACAAAATTCTAGCTTCCGTCCAGGAAGAGTCGCGGAGGATCGCAATGGAAATGAGAGAGCAACAAATTCGAGCAGCTCTGGAGCAGCATTGGTCGGCGTCTGCCGCTGGTGATCTCGCGGCGGAGCATGAAATCTATCAAGAGAACGCTGTCTGCGAATATCCGCAATCGGGTGAACGAATTTGCGGCAGAGAGAACCTAAAGAGCCTGCGGGGGCATCATCCAGATCGTCCCAGCGGATTCAGCGTTCGCCGTATCAGCGGCTCCGGAAGTCTTTGGGTCACGGAATACATGATCAACTACGAGGGAAGGCCAGTGTATACCGTTAGCATCATGGAATTTGAAGAAGGAAAATGCCGACACGAGATCCAGTATTTCGGCGACCCATTTGATGCGCCGCCCTGGCGTGCCCAATGGGTTGAGCTGGTTGGGCGTCCGCTCCAAACTGCCGGTCGGAAATGACTCCCTTTGAGCGATGCTGACTTACACCTCCAGCCACTCCAGCCACCGGGGGTTCCATCCAAGACCCCGCTTCGCCTTCGCATTGGAGGCCCGGCTCAGCTTCGTCGCGTAATAGACCGCGTCTTCGCCTGCAATTGCTCTCACTTCTGTCTCGCTCATATGCGGGGGCTCTGGGCACCCACAAACTTTGCAAACGCCGGCAGCCATACGGCCTGCGGCGAAGGGTCATCATCGACAAAGTTGTATGATCACCACCGCGCGTTTCATGTCGGCACTCACAAATCCGACATCCTTGACGCGACTTTCCAACTCTAGATCTGCCACCAATATTCTTCCCGGCGGATCGTCAACACCTAAACCTGCGTGGCGACTTCGCCAAGTATCAGCCGAACGTGAAATCAAACGCCTGCGCTCCTGCATCGAGAAACTCAATTTCAAACTGGCGATCGAAAATGGGCGCAGGTTGCCGGATCAGTTGATATAGGCGCTGCTCGACAACAGTGCCTTTGCCCTGCGCATCGACGTCGGCTCCATGAGCACCGGCCGGAAGCTGGCCATCGACGAAGACGCGAAAGCGTACAGTAGTTCCCCGCGCTGCCGGACCCATGACGAGATTGGTGTCCCGCGCGTGAAACCGGTACACAATCCTCCCGCTGGGCTGGTTCAACGTGACAGCCTCTTTCCCCACCGTCCAATCGCCCAAGAGCGCCCACTGGTTTAGATCCAACCGGTCGGGAAATGCGTAGACATGGGGCTTGTCTAAATAGGTGCGGCCGGGAGAGGAGAAGTTCTCGGTTTGTGCATGGCCAACGTAGGTCTCCGGAGACTTGAGGGTTGCCCGATCAGCCGCAACTTCGGCACCGCGGGCTGCCACCGAAACAGATCCAGGATCGATGGCGCCGCCCCCAGCATCGGACAGCAACTGTTGAATCACCGCTTCCGACTGCTCGTAGTCGCCTTCGCCGAACTGGTGATGTCGAACTTTCCCTTTTACGTCGATGAAATAGCTGGCCGGCCAATACTCGTTATTAAAGGCATGCCATATCGCATAGTCGTTATCGATCGCGATCGGATAGTCGATCTTCATGTCCTGTAGGGCCCAGCGAACGTTGTCGATGTTGTGCTCGAAGGAGAACTCCGGTGTGTGCACACCAATGACTACCAGTCCCCGCCCCCCGTATTTCTCGGCCCACGCGCGGATATACGGTAGGGTCCGCCGCCAATTCACGCAGGTATAGGTCCAGAAGTCGGCTAGAACGACTTTGCCGCGCAGGCTCGGAGCCATCAGAGGCGGCGAGTTGAGCCACTCAGTCACGCCGCCTAGAGACGGAAATGCTCCTTCCTCGGGCAACCGAATACGCGAGCTGAATCCTGCCTTCGCGTAGCCCACCAGGCCGAGTTGCGTACCCACAGCAGCCATGGCCGCAACTCCGAGAAAGCGTCGGCGATCCTGGCTGATTGGGTCGGGCATCTATTTCGCTCGCAAGAGTGACAACCTGCAGGAGTGGCACGGGCCAAAGGCATCCCGCGCAGGTTACTTAGGCAGCGCTTGTGGCGAATTCTGTTTTGCTCGACTCCGTCACTACGCAGATCGCTACCGAGATGTTTCCCCGTGTCGCTTTGGAATACGGACACAGCTGGTCGGCCTCGTCCACCAGGGTCTGAGCCAGTTCATTTTGCAGACCGGGCAAGCTGACGTAGATTCGGGACTGCAAGAAGAAGCCGCCGTCGTTTCTGCATAGGTCAACCTCCGCATCGACTGCCAGATTCGGCGGAAGTTTGACCTTCATTGCGCCGGCAATCATCTTTATCGAAGAGAGCAAGCAGGCAGACCAACCGGCGGCCAACAATTGTTCGGAGTTGATCCCTGTTCCTGTGGTGCCCGGAAGCGAATACCTCATGTCCAGCCGACCATCGGAACTGTGAGATTCCCCGCCGTCCCGACCACCGATGGTGTGCACTCTGGCGGTGTACTGCCTTTTGTCCAGCGGTGCCATGGATGTTCTCCTTCGCGAGTTGCCGCCCGCTTCATCCGGACTGTGTAGATGCCCGACGCAGTTGCATCAGAACAGAGCTAACAGAGCGAATCTATTGGACGATAGTATCGATCAATACTTTGGTATGAATGGACGCGGGTCGCATGTGCCTCCTCTGCAAAAGAAAAAGAACTCGAGCACGTGATATGCATCCTCATAAGCGGCGGATGCGATATCGCTCGTACTGCGGTATCCACGGATA
>Ga0181520_10002343_pt1 | contig 35449 bp, 30 predicted proteins | sample PEATcosm2014_Bin_29_FD_132451 | JGI IMG/M metagenome (GOLD analysis project Ga0181520, IMG submission 132451) | Peatland microbial communities from MTU Mesocosm Facility, Houghton, MI, USA - PEATcosm2014_Bin02_30_metaG | ecosystem: Environmental > Terrestrial > Soil > Wetlands > Peat | place...
GCTGACCGCGTGGAATTTCTCGTAGCGGTCCTTGATGCCCATGATGATCTTGATGGCGTCGGCCTCGTTGGGCGGCGGCACCTTGACGGCCTGGAAGCGGCGTTCCAGGGAGCGATCCTACTCGATGGACTTGCGGTATTCGGCCGGGGTGGTGGCGCCGATGCACTGGATTTCGCCGCGGGAGAGCGCCGGCTTGAGGATGTTGGCGGCGTCCAGAGAGCCCTCGGCCGAACCCGCGCCCACCAGGGTGTGCAACTCGTCGATGAAGACGATGGAGTTCTGATTCTCCATCAGCTCCTTCATGATGGTCTTGAGCCGCTCCTCAAATTGGCCGCGATATTTTGTTCCGGCCACGATCAGCGAGAGGTCCAGGCCGAGAACGCGCTTGTCGGCCAGGAACGACGGAACTTCGCCGTCGGCAATGCGCTGGGCAAGGCCTTCGACGATGGCCGTCTTTCCTACGCCCGGCTCGCCGATCAGGACGGGGTTGTTCTTGGTGCGGCGGCAGAGAATCTGGATTACGCGTTCGAGTTCGCCGTCGCGGCCCACGAGCGGATCGAGCTGCCCGTCCATGGCGGCCTGGGTCAGGTCGCGGCTGAACTCGGCCAGCAGGCTGGACTCGCGCTGACGCTGCTGAGGAGGCGCTTTTTCCTGGGTGACGCGGGCCAGCTCGTCGCGAATCTGCGCCAGCTTGAGGCCGCGTTCCTGCAGGATTTCGGCGGCGAAGCATTTTTCCTCGCGCAACAGGCCGAGGAGCAAATGCTCGGTGCCGATGTGCTTGTGGCCCAACCGCTCGGCTTCTTCCGCCGCATAGGCCAGAACGCGCTTGCACTCGTTCGAAAGCGGAAGGTCGACAGAAGTCGAGACTTTTTCCCGGATGGTGGTATGTGCTTCAATCTGCTTGCGAATCGACTCCACCGAGGCGTGCGAGCGCAGGAAGCGGTTGGTTAACGCCTTGTCCTCGCGCAACAGGCCAAGCAACAGGTGCTCAGTCTCGATATAGGGCGAGCCGAACTGGCTGGCCTCATACCGCGCGAAGAAGATCACGCGCCGTGCCTTCTCCGTATAGCGTTCGAACATGATGTACCTCCCATGAAACAAGGCCATCGGCTGGAGTAACCGTCCGTTTCACTTGCCGGCTTCGGCCCAACCCGCGCGTGCCCCTTTTTAACCTCGCCGCCGGGGAACCTGGGAAATTTGATTCTGCCCCGAACAGCCCTTGAGATGGCCGGGAAACTTTCACCCGACTCCCTTGGCTATCATGCTGCCAAGGTGAGTTCCATCCTGCCCTCGTCAACCCAGGAGGGATGAGAGTCCATCCTAACCCAGGCCGCTTACATAATCTGACTCAAAAACCACACTCAATGGTGCTTTTTTCGTCACAAAATCCCGGCGATCAAGCCCGTTTGGGGAGTGCCCGCCGTAGTGATCAGTCGGTCGCCGCCCAGCTTTCCCGGTTCGAGTCTTCCCGCTTCCAGCCGCAGTGCGCGTGAACAGCGTGCGGCCAGATCAAGGTTGTGCGTCACCAGGATCGAGGTGAGGCCGTGGGTTCGGTGAAGCCGTTCAATCAGGTCGAAGACGCGTCCGGCTGTGGTCTCGTCCAAGTCGCCGGTGGGCTCGTCGGCCAGCAGCAGGCGGGGATTGTTGACCAAGGCGCGGGCCAGCGCCACGCGCTGCTGCTCGCCGCCGGAGAGTTCGCCGGGCCGATGGTAGCCACGATCTTCCAAGCCGACCTCCCTGAGCCAGTTAGCCGCCACCGCCGCGGCCTCCCGCTTCCGTATCCCCCGAGCCATCAGCGGCATGGCCACATTTTCCAGTGCCGTGAACTCCGGCAGCAGGTAATGGAACTGCCAGACGTAGCCGATCTCGCGATTGCGAAAAGCCGCTGCCTCCCGTTGCGAGAGCGAGGCCACGTTGGTTGACGCGCAGTATACCCTTCCTGCGGAGGGAGTATCAAGCGCGCCAAGAATGTGCAAAAGCGTGCTCTTCCCCGCACCGGATTGACCGAGGATGGCCACCATCTCGCCGGCTTCAACGTCGAGGTTAAGCCCGCTGAAAAGGGTGAGCGCCCCGCGCGCCGTGCGGTAAGTCTTTTCGAGGTTCTGGACCTGAATGATGGGGAGTGCTTTTGCTTCTTCGGGAATCGCTCGCGTCTGGCCGTCCTGCGCCCACAGTTCCGAGTCCCGCATGGAGCGGGTGGCCTGGCTGGCAGCCGCTGGGGAGGTGTTTTTCATCCGGTCGTATTCAATTTTACAATGCGAGGGCGAAATCCCTTGCAAAGGGGCACGACGAGCAGTCGGAGCGGAAGCGCGCGAGGGCGGAAATGAGCCTTGCGACGAGCGTTCAATGCGTGACCGGACGGGTGGCCGGATTCAGTGTGGCTGGATTGGTTCGCGCGATGCGTCCGTTGGGACCGACGACGAAGGGTAGCGAGAGGGCGTTCCAGTTACCGTCGTCGAGGCGCTGCCAGGTGCGGCCGTCGTCGCGGCTTAAATCCGATCCATTGGTGCCGACAGCGATCCAGGCCTTGAGCGCGTCGGACCATTGCACAGAGGAGCGGTAGCCGTGGGGAGGGATGGCGGAGGCGGTCCAATTCTCGCCACCATCGGCAGACCAGGCCGCGGTGCCCTTGGTTTCGTTGGGCTTGGTGTAGTCGCCGCCGACGGCGATGAAGCGCGCATTCTCGCCGAAGCCGCAGTCCGGGCAAAGCCCGACGGTCACCGGGTAACGGTAGCTGACGGCAAACACGCCGGCGCTGTCCACGCCTGAGGCAACCGCAATCGGGCTCGTTTTCCAGTCAGTCTTTTTCCGCGCCAGCCGGACGATGAGGCCGGCTGGCTCCTGATCATCCGGGTCGTCGAGGCGGCTAAACAAAACGGCGCCGTTCTTGCCGCCGGTGGCGAACATCCGCGCGAACTCCCGATTGCCCCGGGCGATCGAACTGTTGCTTGCCGCAAATGCCGCCAGCGAGCGTCCCCGCAGGGAGAGCCCATCCGCGGGGTCGCGCTTCCAGGTCTTGCCGCCGTTCACAGTCTTGAAGACGGCAAACTTCCCTCGTACCGGATCGCCGACGACCATGCCGCGCGGGCCGTTGAACCAGAAACTGTCGAAAAAGCCTTCCGGTCCATCGGGATTGCGGAAGAATATCCTCCAGGTTTGGCAGCCGTCGGTGGTCTTGTAGAGGCGGCTGTTTTGGCCGGGCCCGGAGGCCATCACGATGGCGGTTTTGGCGTCCCAGGCTTGCACGCCGCGAAAGTCGAGCGTTGCGCCATCGGTTGCTGCGTCGGGGACGGCACACTTCTGCCAATGCGCGCCGCCGTCGATGGTTTTGAGCACGGTTCCGCCGGTTCCGCTGGCCCAGGCGACTGTGCCGTTTACGGAGTCGATTCCGCGCAGGCTGGCCGTCGAGCCCGAGTCCTGCATCTGCCAGGGCGCAATTGTCTGCGCTGTGGTTTGGGCGGCGGCGATGGGGACAACGGCCAGGAGCAGGGCGAACCGGATCACTTGCATGGCTCGCAGTATAGCTGCGCGGCCCGCGGCGAAGCCAACCGCGTGGCGCAGTCCGCTCCTTGCCGGGTGCGGAGCCCCTGGGCTACGGCGTACGTGTTTCCGCACCATCGGCTGCAAGGGAGCCTGTTGCGGCCGGAGCGGCGAGCTTCATCAGCGCGACGTAGACTGCGCCCGCGATGAAAAATCCGACGAACCAGGCGTAATCGTAAAGAAAATGCAGCGGCTGGACGGCAAGGCCGATGAGCGCAATGGCCACGCCCAGGACCAGCGCCGCGATGGCGCGCGGATTGACGCCCCTGGTGTAGTGATACGCGCCCTCGCGGTGGTAGAGCGAGTCCACATCCAACTCAGTCCCGCGGATGAGGAAGTAGTCGGCGACCATGATGCCGGCTACCGGGCCCAGCAGGCCGGAGTAGCCGATGAGCCAGCCGAAGATGTAGGCGTCGGGTGTGGCCAGCAGCTTCCAGGGGCACATGACGAGGCCGAGAAATCCGGTGATGAGGCCGCCGGTGCGGAAGCTGATGAGGCGCGGATAGAGGTTGGAGAAGTCGTTCGAAGGCGAGACAACGTTGGCGCCGATGTTCACGTTGAGCGTGGCGATGAGGATGGCGACGAGCGCAAGGAAGGCGACCGCAGGCTGATGGAATGCGCCGATCAAGAGAATTGGATTCCAGATTGGGTAGCCGAAAAGCACGGCGGAGGCCGACGTAACGGAGATGCCGACGAACGTGTAGAGGGCCATGGCCACCGGCAGACCGAAAGCCTGTCCCCAGGCTTGCGCGGTTTGGGATTTGGAGTAGCGCGTGAAGTCGGGAATGTTGAGGGCCAGCGTGGCCCAGTAGCCGACCATGGCGGTGAGCGAGGGAAAGAAGACGGCGAGAAACGCGCGGGTGGAATGGAACTGGCTGGGCGTCGAAAGCATGGAGCCGAAGCTGCCCGCCTTGATGCGCACCCAGATGAGCAGGGCCGCGGCCATCACAAACATGAAGGGCGCGCCGAAGGCTTGCAGGTGGCGGATGGATTCAACGCCGCGCCAGACCACGGCCATGTTCAGGAGCCAGAAGCCGAGAAAGCAGACCCATACGGCGGCGGGCGCGGCTGCGGCGGAGGGCCAGATGACGGCCAGCATGGCGTGGATGGCAGTGCCGCCGATCCAGGATTGAATGCCGAACCAGCCGCAGGCCACCACGGCGCGAAGAATGGCGGGCAGGTTGGCTCCGCGCACGCCAAACGGGGCGCGAATGAAGACGGGGAAGGGAATGCCGTATTTGGCGCCGGCGTGGGCGTTGAGCAGCATGGGCACGAGGACGATGAGGTTGCCCAGCAGCACCGTGCCGACAGCCTGTTTCCAGTCCATGCCCTTGGCGATGAGCGAAGAGGCGAGTTGGTAGGTGGTGATCTCCATGCACATGGAGAACCACAGGGCGATGTAATTGTAGCCGCCCCAGGTGCGCTGCTCGGGACGTGTGGGAGCAAGGTCGCGGTTCGAGAGGGTCGGGTCGTTGACGCTCACGGGCCTCCTGGGGAACAGGTGGTGGATGGTTGTTGGTCGAAACCCAGGTCTCAAAACAGAGATCTGTTGCACCCGGGTTCTGTGGCTTTAGCGGTCATTTGTTTTCCCACCCTTGCGCTGAAAAAAGCGCAAGGATGGGGCACCCAGTTGATTCAAATACCGAACCGCAGGTCCTTCGACTCGCTGCGCTCGCTCAGGATGAAAGGGCAGAGCGGGAGAGAATCATTTCCATGCGCCGCCGCGGGCTTCACGGCGGAGATAACGGCCGCGGCCGGGGCGGCCGATAAATTTGCCATTCGAGACAATCAACTCGCCGCGGGAGTAGACGTCGCGGGCGTTGCCGCGCACTTTGAAGCCCTCGAACATGGAGTAATCGACGCGCATGGCTTGCGTGGCGGCGCTGATGGTGTACGCGGCGGCGGGGTCCCAAAGCACGATGTCGGCGTCACTGCCGGGGGCGAGAACGCCCTTTTTGGGGTACATGCCGAAGATGCGCGCTGGAGCCGTCGAGACCAACTCCACAAAACGATTGATGGTGAAGTTGCCCAGGCCCACGCCGTGATGATGGAGCAGTTGCAGGCGGTTTTCGATGCCCGGACCGCCGTTGGGAATCTTGGTGAAGTCGTCTTTGCCCAGTGCCTTCTGATCTTCAAAACAAAACGGGCAATGGTCGGTGGAGACGACTTGGAGATTGTCGCGGCGCAGGCCTTCCCATAACTTGGGCTGGTTGCGGCGCTCGCGCAGAGGGGGCGTGAAGACATACTTTGCGCCCTCCCAGCCCTTGTCGGCCACGTCTTCAAGCGAGAGCAGCAGATATTGCGGACAGGTTTCAGCAAAGGCGGGCAGGCCGCGGTCGCGGGCCTCGCGCACCTGGTTGAGCGCGTCCTCGCTGGAGAGATGCACGATGTAGACGGGCACGCCTGCCATCTCGGCCATGGCGATGGCGCGATGCACGGCTTCGGCCTCGGCTTGCGTGGGCCGCGTGAGCGCGTGATAGATGGGCGCGGTTTTGCCCTCGGCCAGGGCCTGCTGCACGAGGACATCGATGACCGAGCCGTTCTCGGCGTGCATGCAGATGAGCGCGCCGTTCTTCGCCGTCTGGCGCAGCGCCTTGAAGATGGTTGCGTCATCGACCATGAGCACGCCGGGATAGGCCATGAAAAGCTTGAAGCTGGCCACACCCTCGCGCACCATTTCGTCCATGTCTTCGAGGCCCGCGTCGGGCAGGTCGGTGACGATCATGTGCAGGCCGTAGTCGATGGCCGCTTTGCCCTCGGCCTTCTTCCACCAGGTGTCGAGCGCGGTTCTCATGCGGGTTCCGCGCGCCTGGATGGCGAAGTCGACGATGGTCGTCGTTCCGCCGATGGCCGCGGCCTTGGTGCCGGTCTCGAAGTCGTCGGCGGAGCGAGAGCCGCCGAAGGGCATGTCGAGATGAGTGTGCGCATCGATGCCGCCGGGGAGCAGCAAGAGGCCGGTGGCGTCGACGACTTTATCCGCAGCATGGGCGGGAATGCCGGCGCGGATTTCCTTGATGATTTCGCCATCGATCAGCAGATCGGCGCGAGCGGTCGAATCGGCGTTGACGATGGTTCCGTGTTGGATGAGGACTTTCGACATGGCTGGAAATGCAGCTCCGAATGTTCGAGAAGTATTTCGGCTCTCGGCCGGTTGAGGGTTGTGGCTTCCCACCCTTTTCGCAAAGGGCGCGAAAAGGATGGGGCACGGAGCATTTCTACGATTGGTGCGGATTCGTGACGCAGGCCGCGCCGCGCGTACGTTCTTCCCAGGATTCCGCCGCGACGCCCGTGTCCACACGGACCATGGTGATGCACTCATCGACCGGGCAGACCAGCGAACAGAGATTGCAGCCGACACACTCGGTTTCATCCACGCGCGGAATGCGGGCGAGCGGCGTGGGATAAGGCCCGTGCGCTGATGCGTTCAACACACGCTCCTTGCGGGTTACCGGCGTCGCGGTGATTTCCGCGCGGCTATGCGCCTCGATTGCGCCGGGCGTGCGATGCAACTCGACGGGGCCGTCCACGGGGCCAGTGGCGCGGTCAAGATGAATGCACTGGTGCGCGCCATCCCAGCAGGCGATGTGGCAAAGATCGCAGCCGATGCACTTCTGCTCGTCGATGCGGGCGACGATCTTGTAATTCAGGTTCAGGTGCTTCCAGTCGGTGACGCGGGGGAGCGAAAGGCCGCGAAAATCCTCGATGCTGTTGAAGCCCTTGGTGCGCATCCAGTATTCCAGCCCCTCGGCCATGTCTTCGACGATGCGATAGCCGTAGTGCATGACCGCGGTGCACACCTGCACGGTGCCGCAGCCGAGCAGGATGAACTCCGCCGCATCGCGCCAGTTTGCAATGCCTCCAATGCCCGAAAGAGGGAGAGCCGAGGAGGCATCGGCCATGACCTGCTGGACCATGTTGAGCGCGATGGGCTTGACGGCGGGGCCGCAATAGCCGCCGTGGGAGCTTTTGCCATCCACGTCGGGGCGCGGCGTCAAGGTGTCGAGATCGATGCCGGTGATGGAGTTGATGGTGTTGATGGCCGAAAGTCCATCGGCCCCTCCGCGCTTGGCGGCGCGGGCCACGGTGCGAATGTCGGTGATGTTGGGCGTGAGCTTGACTAGCACCGGGGTGCGCGCCTTCTCCTTGACCCACGCGGTGATCATCTCGGCGTACTCCGGCACCTGGCCGACGGCGGAGCCCATGCCGCGTTCGCTCATGCCGTGAGGGCAGCCGAAGTTGAGTTCCAGGCCGTCCGCGCCCGCGTCTTCAGTGCGCGCAACAATCTCGTGCCACGTCTCGCGATTTGAGGCGACCATGAGCGAAGCGATGACGGCGTGATGCGGATAGCGCTTCTTGACCTCGGCCATCTCGCGCAGATTGGTTTCGACGCTGCGGTCGCTGATGAGTTCGATGTTGTTGAAGCCCATGATGCGCTGGTCCTGCCAGTCGGTGGCCGAGTAGCGCGAACTGACGTTGGTGACTGGCTCGCCGATGGTTTTCCACACCGCGCCTCCCCAGCCGGCGTCGAAGGCGCGCATGATCTGCTCACCGCAATTGGTGGGCGGGGCGGAGGCCAGCCAGAAGGGATTGGGCGCATCGATGCCGCCGGCAAAGCCGCGAACGCGAATGTCAGCCATGTGCGGTCTCCCAGGTTTTCAGCATTGCCAGAGCGGAGCGTTTGCCGGCGGCCACGGCGTCCACCACCTCGCGTCCGCCGTTGACGCAATCGCCGCCGGCAAAGAAGCGGGGGCTACCGGTCCGGCCGGTGGCGAGGTCGGCGACGATGCGTCCATTCCGGACCTCGACGCCGCGCAGGTCCCCGACCAGTTGCGTGAACGGGGACTGGCCGATGGCGGGGACCACGAGGTCGCATTCGATGGTGAATTCGGAATCGGGAATCGGCAGCAGCGTTTCATTCACTTGCTGCACCTGCACGGAATCAAGCAGCAGGCGGCCGTGCACGTCCTGGCGGATGGCGATCGGCTTGCGACGCCACAGAAATTGCACGCCCTCCTGCTTGGCGTGCTCGTATTCAAAGTCGAAAGCGGAGATGTCGCTTTCGGCGCGGCGATAGAGCAGATAGACGGTGTCCGCGCCCAGGCGGCGCGCGGCGTTGGCGGCGTCGATGGCGGTGTTGCCCGCGCCCACAACAACCACGGTTCCCGCGATATCGAGGATATGGCCGGTCTTGTAGCCCGAGATCAGTTCCAGGGCATTCATCACGCCATTCAAGTCTTCGCCGGGAATGTTGAGCCGCTGCATGGCGCCCAGACCCATGCCCAGAAAGATGAAATGGAACTCGATTTCGAGAGCTTGTAGCCTGGCGGCGGAGTCGACCTCCTGCCCGAAGCGGAACTCGACGCCCATGCGGCGGATCATCTCCACCTCGCGCAGGCTGTCGGTGGTGCGCAGCTTGTACTCGGCCACGCCGTAGGTGTTCAGTCCGCCGGGCAGCGGGCGTCGCTCGAGGATGGTGACGGCAGCGCCCTGGCGGCGCAACTCCGCGGCGCAGGCCAGCGATGCGGGACCTGCGCCGATGCAGGCGACGCGCAGGTGGTTGTGCACGGGCGGCGCAGTGAGCAGACCTTCGCCCGAGGCGTGGAAAGCGTCCATGGCATGGCGCTGCAGGAGCGCAATCTGAATCGGCTCGCGGTTCAGGCGGTGCATGACGCAAGCGCCCTCGCACAGCACCTCGACCGGGCACACGCGGGCACAACTGCCACCCAGGATGTTGGCATCAAGAATGCGCAGGGCCGAGCCGCGCAGGTTGCCGGAGGCGATGCGCTTGATGAAGCCGGGAACGTCGATGTGCGTGGGACAGGCCCCGGTGCAGGGCGCATCGAAGCAGTTGAGGCATCGGTTAGCTTCGATGACGGCAGCCTGTTGCCCAAGCGGCGGCTTGAGATCGCCGAAGCGCTCGCGAATGGCGGGATCGTCCGTGAAGGGTGCGGTGCTCATCGAGACCTCGGGGAAGTTCAGAGAATTTTCGTATGAAGAGCTGCCGGTGTCCGGTTTCGCCGCACGGTGAATGCCGAGCCGACAACCGGGCTGCTTTTCTATCCAGACTGGGTTTCTGTGGTATCTCCCGCCAGCGCGACCTCCAGCCTCCGTTTCGGATCGGTCAAAGGCGTGCCTTGGATCAGGGAAGCAACGAGTACCCGGACATCGTGGATTTGAATAATGCACCCATCGCTGCTCACGTCCGGCACCTTCGGCGTGACTTCCGGCGCGTGGAGATAAAACTCGCTGCGGCCGTACATCTGGTTTGCGGGGTCCGGCGTCAGCGGGAAAGCAATCGGCCCCAGCTTTGGACTGTCGATCGGATCGCCTATCGTGTACCATCCCGGGGGCAGGGGACCAATGCCTTCAATCGTGATTGCCTCCGGGTTGTTCTGGCCGTTCACGGTGTCCGTATCATGTCCGGCCCACCCGGTGCCGATGCGGCTTCCGTCCTGAAGCAATTCCCCCGTGGGAATAACGTACTGGAATCCCATTCTTCCTCCTTTTCCTTTGCCCAGTTGAGCCGGTTGTCCCTTGTCCGTACGCATTCATGTCTACAGCAGAAGTGAAAAATTCCGTAACTGCGCCGCCGGTTAGCTGGAATAAATCCGGAGTGGGGTTAACCCGGCCATTCCGAGTAAAGCCCTGGAGCGTGTTTCAAAAATGGCTCAACGGGCATTGGTGTTCATTCTTCAGGGGCTAAAGCCCGCTGTTTTTGCGGCCTTCTTCGGCACGACTGAAGTCGTGCCCTGTTACAAAGCCGAGTTTTTCCGCAGCCTGTGAAGTCGTGCCCTGTTACAAGGCCGTTTTTTGAAACTTGCTCTTTAAGACGCGACCAGCGGCCCATACAAGTCGGGACGGCGGTCGCGGTAAAACTGCCAGGTGCGGCGGATCTCGGCAATCTCATCCAGGTTGAGGTCCGCGGTCAGTACTTCGTCCTTGTCGCGCGAGGCTTGGGCGACGATCTGGCCGCGCGGGTTGGCGAAATAACTCGACCCATAAAACTCGCCGATATTCCACGGCGGCTCCGTGCCCACGCGGTTGATGGCGGCGATGAAGTAGCCGTTGGCGGCGGCGTGGGCCGGCTGCTCCAGCTTCCACAGGTATTCGCTCAAGCCGGCCACGGTGGCCGAGGGGTTGAAGACGATCTCCGCGCCATTCAATCCCAGGCAGCGGGCGCCTTCGGGAAAGTGCCGGTCGTAACAGATATAGATGCCGATTTTGGCGAAGCCCAGATCGAAGACCGGGTAACCGAGGTTGCCGGGCCGGAAGTAGAACTTCTCCCAGAAGCCGGGAGCCACGTGCGGAATGTGGGTCTTGCGATATTTGCCGAGATAGGCGCCGTCGTTGCCGAGGACGGCGGCAGTGTTATAGAAAACGCCTTCCTGCTCGACCTCGTAGACGGGCACCACCATGGCTATGCCCAGTTCCTTGGCCAAGGATTGCATGAGGGTGACGGTAGGCCCGCCGGGGACTGGCTCGGTGGCGTCGTACCATTTGACGGTTTGCTCGGCGCAGAAGTAAGGTCCGTTGAAGATTTCCTGCAGGCAGACGATCTGCGCGGCGTCGGCCGCCGCCTGCCGGATGAGAGCGATGTGCTTTTCGATCATGGCCTGCTTTTGGATGGCCAGTGGCTCGGTGGCGGGCACCGCGATGGAAGCCTGGATGAGGGAACATCGAACGATTCGGGGCATGGTCGGCCAACTCCCAGGGGAGAAAGTTGTGAGTCTTTAGACGTTAATCGAAACGCGCGGGTTGGGCAATGGGTTTGTTAAGGGAAGACCTGGAGCCGGACGCGCCGGCTCGTTTAAAAAAAACAACGAATTGAACAAGGTCTTTGCCGGAACCGTAATCGCGAGCAAGGCTTCCGCTGGCCAAGTGTCCAACCGCATGATTTTGTGCCTTCCCACCCTTGCGGCAAAGACAGGTACGCCGCAAGGATGGGGCATCCACATTGGTACAACAACAAGCGGTCAGAAACTTAGTACTTCACTTTGTTTGGCGACGCGTTCCAGGCGGCGAAGCTGGCCCAGGCTTCGTCGCCCAGCATCTGGGTGGCAGGGAGCGCGCGCGCGGGCTGGTCCTTGCGAAACTCTGCATAGAGAAAGGCGTCGTCGAAACCGGCGCGGGCGGCGTCGGCGGCGCTGGCGCCGTAGTAAATGGCCTCAATCCGAGCCCAGTAGGCGGCTGCCAGGCACATGGGGCAGGGTTCGCAACTGGTGTAGAGCTCGCAGCCCGCCAGCGTGAAGGTTCCCAGGGCCTTGGCGGCTGCGCGGATGGCGTTGACCTCGCCGTGCGCCGTGGGGTCGATGGTCGCGGTCACGGTGTTGACTCCCTCGCCCACAATCCGGCCGTCGCGCACGATCAGGGCGGCGAATGGCCCGCCCGCGCCCGAGACCACGTTCCGGGTGGCCAGGGCAATGGCGCGGCGCAGAAACTCCGGATTTGCTGAATGAGCCATGGCGAAGTTACTCTATCCTTCCCTGAAGGGCGAAATTAAACACAGTATGCCACATGCATTGCGTTCAATACGCACATTGACGGCTGAGGGGCTGGCCCCCGCGACCCTGCTGGTGGACGGGGAGCGGATTGCCGGGGTGCGCGACTGGGGCGATGTGCCGGCCGGCGTTCCGCTGCGCGACTTTGGAGATTACGTCCTGCTGCCGGGCCTTGTGGACTCGCACGTGCACATCAACGAGCCGGGCCGCACGGAGTGGGAAGGCTTTTGGACGGCCACGCGCGCCGCGGCCGCGGGCGGAGTGACCACGCTGGTGGATATGCCGCTGAACTGCGTGCCGGAAACGACCAACTCCGCAGCTCTGGAAGCCAAACGCACGGCTGCCAGCGGTCAGGCCTGGGTGGACTGGGCAGCCTGGGGCGGGGTGGTGCGCGGCAATGCGGGTGACCTGCGGTCGCTGGCAGCGTCCGGCGTTCCGGGATTCAAGTGCTTCCTGATTCACTCCGGCATCGATGGCTTTCCCTGGGTTGCGGAGGCCGATCTTCGTGTGGCGCTGGAGCGGCTGCGGGGGTGTGGATTGCCGCTGCTGGTCCACGCCGAGGTGGCCGGGCCAGTGGACGCGGCGACGGCGAAACTGAACAAAGCGCAATCCGACTGGCGCAAGTATTCGACTTTTCTGGCCTCCCGTCCGGATGCGGCGGAGGTGGAAGCGATTCGGCTGCTCATTGCCCTGGCCGAGGAGTTTCAGGCGGCGATCCACATTGTGCACTTGTCGAGCGCCGCGGCCTTGCCGCTGCTTGCTGAGGCGCGCGGGCGCGGCGTTCCCATCACGGTGGAGACCTGCGTTCACTATTTGTGGTTTGCGGCCGAGGAGATTCCCGATGGGGCTACGGAGTATAAATGCGCCCCGCCGATTCGCGGCGCGGCCAATCGCGAGGCGCTGTGGGCGGCGCTGATGAATGGGGTGATCGACATGGTGACCACCGACCACTCGCCCTGCCCGCCTGAGATGAAAGGTCGGAAGGAAGGACGCTGGGACCAGGCCTGGGGCGGGATTGCCAGCCTGGGCCTGGCTCTGCCGGCGCTGTGGACGGGGATGAGGCGGCGCGGCGTGGGTTTGGAGCGGTTGGGCGAGTGGATGGCCGCTGCGCCGGCGCGGCTGGCCGGACTGGCCGGCCAGAAAGGCGTTCTGGCCGCCGGGGCCGACGCGGACATCGTGGTTTTCGATCCGGACGCCGCCACGACGGTGGTTGCTGACGATCTGCATTTTCGCCACAAGCTCTCGCCTTACCTGGGCGCCGCGCTGCAAGGCCGGGTGCTGGAAACATGGCTGCGCGGCGAGCAGGTCTTCAGTCTGAATCGCCCGGCAGATGAGGCGGACGGCCGCTTCCCGGGTAAGCCGCGGGGCAGGGAACTGGCGCGCCGATGAGAGACCGCGCCCGCCGTGCGATTGCGGAGTGCAAGCGGATCGCCGCGTTTACCGAGGAGCCCGGCCGCATCACGCGCCGTTTCCTTACGCCGCCTGTGCACGAGGTTCATGCGCACCTGCGCGAGCGTATGGAAGCGCTGGAGATGTCGGCGCGTGTGGATGCCGCGGGCAATCTGCGTGGACTTTGGCGGCCAGAAGGCGCACGCGGCAAGCGGCTCATTCTCGGGTCGCACATCGACACCGTGCCCAATGCAGGCGCCTACGACGGCGTGCTGGGCGTGGTGCTGGCGTTGGAATGGGTTGCGCTGGCAAGGGAGCTGGCGTTGCCGCTGGCCATCGAGGTGATTGCGTTTTCTGAGGAAGAAGGCGTGCGTTTCGGAGTTCCGTTTCTCGGCAGTCGCGCTGTGGCGGGACGCTTCGACCGGGCATTGCTCACGCTCAAAGACGCGAACGGCGTCACGGTGGAGAAGGCGATTCGAGCCTTCGGGCTCGACCCCGATCGGATGGACGAGGCCGCCTTGGATGAGGACGCGTGCGGTTTTGTCGAGATGCACATCGAACAGGGGCCTGTACTGGAAGCGGAGGGTTTGAGCGCCGCTGCGGTCAGCGGAATCTTGGGCCAGTCGCGGCTCAGCCTCAAGTTCACCGGACAGGCCAACCACGCCGGGACCACGCCCATGCGCCTGCGCCGCGACGCCCTCGCCGCCGCCGCTGAATGGATCGTCCGGGTGGAAGCGCTGGCGTTGGCCGCCGACGGTCTGGTGGCCACGGTGGGCAAGATAGACGTGGAACCAAATGCAGTGAATGTTGTGCCGGGAGAGGCGCGCGTGAGCCTGGACGTGCGCCACGCGCAGGATGGTGCACGCATTGCCGCGGTGGAGAAACTGCTGGCCGAGGTCGGCGCGATTGCCACGCTTCGCGGGGTCACTGCGGATTGGACTCGGCAATTGGATCAGCCGGCGGTGCCCATGGACGAGCGGCTAACGGGTTTTCTGGTCGAGGCCATCGAGGCGGCCGGACTGCCGGTGAAGCAGATGCCGAGCGGCGCGGGCCATGACGCCATGGTGATGGCCGCGGTTATGCCCACGGCCATGCTCTTTCTGCGCAGCCCGGGCGGCATCAGTCACCATCCAAGCGAGACTGTTCTCGAAGAAGATGTGGAAGCTGCATTGAAAGTTGGCCGCGAATTTCTTCAGCGGCTGGCGGCGGAAGTCGGATAGAATCGGGCAACGGATTTTGGCTTTTGACGGTTTTCGGCGGCTTTGGAGTGCGGAATCGAGGTGAGCGGCGTACCTTTCCACCCTTCGCAAAGTGCGCGAAGGATGGGGCACCCAGATTTCAGTAACAGTGAAGAATGGTTGAAGAGATTCCCCTGGAACGAGGTCACGCGTGCATCATTTGGGAGCAACACGAAGCAGCCTGAAGCCGGACCACCTGCTGCAAACGCCGGACACATTTGTGCGCACGCCGCTGCCGGGCGCGGCTGGCGTGGAGTTCATCGTCCACGCGGGGCCGCAACTGGGCGCGCGCTTCACTCAAATGACTACCGAGTTTGCGGCCGAGGGAACGCTCGGGCCCGCGCCGGCACAGCGATTTCTCTATCTCATGGAGGGCGAACTGGAGTTGAAGGCGGGCGGCAAGAAGCACATCCTCGCCTCCGGCGGCTTTGCCTATCTTCCACACGGTGCGCCGCACACGGTGCGCGCGCTGGTTCCTTCGCGCGCGGCCGTGATCGAAAAAGAATACGAACCGCAAGCGGATGCGCCCGCCCCGGAGATCGTGGTTGGCGACGAAGCCGCGGTTACACAAGAGTTCCTGATGGGCGATGAGGCGCTGCGCGTGCGCCATCTGATGCCCGATGGGCCAGCTTATGACTTTGCCGTGAACACCATGACCTACGATCCCGGCGCGGCGCTCAGCATGGTGGAGATTCACGTCATGGAGCACGGCCTGCTGATGCTCGAAGGCGGCGGCATCTACAAGCTCAGCGATGCGTGGTACCCGGTCGAGGCAGGCGACTTTATCTGGATGGCGCCCTTCTGCCCGCAGTGGTTTGGCGCGCTGGGCAAGCGGCCGGCAAAGTACCTGATCTACAAAGACTGGCGGCGGCATCCGCTGGGATCGTGAGGCGAGCGAATGAGCACGCAATCGAAAGTCGAACCCAAAGTCGAAATCAGCACGTTGCTTGCCGAGTTGACGGCGTTGGCCCAGATTTCAGCGGCAGAGCCGCCGGTGGTGACGCGCGTGGTTTTCAGCGAGGCCGATCTGCGGGCACGCGCATACGTAAAGAGCCTGCTTGCGAATGCGGGGCTCAGCGTGCACGAGGACGCCGTGGGCAACACTTTTGCCCGCTGGCCCGGCGCGGACGCGGGTCTTGCGCCCACCGCGACAGGCTCGCACATGGACGCCATTCCCAACGCGGGCTCCTACGACGGAACCGTGGGCGTGCTGGGCGGCCTGGAGGCGATTCGCGCCTTGCAGCGCGCCGGATTCCGCCCCCGGCGATCGATCGAGTTGGTGATCTTTACGGCCGAGGAGCCAACGCGCTTCGGCATCGGCTGCCTGGGCAGCCGCATGATGAGCGGCGTTCTGACGCCGTCGCAGGCGCTGGCCCTGCGCGACAAAGACGATCTTGGGCTCGACGGCTTGCGCGCGCATGCCGGGTTTACAGGCGCGCTCGAATCCGTTCGATTGCCCAGCGGACGCTTCCACCAGTTTGTCGAACTGCACATCGAACAGGGCCCGCTGCTTGAGCAGGAGGAAATCGATCTCGGTCTGGTGACGCACATCGCAGCGCCGGCCAGTCTGCGCATCATCATCGAAGGCGAAGGCGGCCACGCCGGCGGCAAACTGATGCCCGGCCGCAAGGATGCGCTCGCTGCCGCGGCGGAACTGATCCTGGCGCTCGAATCGGCGGCCAAAGCGACGGGCGCAATTGACACCGTGGCCACGGTGGGCGTCTGCGAGGTTTTCCCCGGCGCGGTCAACAGCATTCCTTCACGCGTGCGCCTCGAAACCGACATTCGCGACATCGACGGCGCGCGCCGCGACCGCGTGATCGATGCGCTCCACACGGCATGCGATGAAATTTCGGTTCGCCGCGGCGTGGTCATCAACACAGATTTGGTAAACGCCGATCCGCCTGCGGCCTGCGACCCGGCAATTCTTGCGGCGATGGAAGCGGCTGCCGCAGAAGCTGGGCGGACGTTCAAGAAAATGGTGAGCCGCGCCTACCACGATTCGCTCTTTGTGGCGCGCATTGCGCCGGTGGCCATGTTGTTCATTCCCTGTCGCGGCGGGGTAAGCCACCGGCCCGACGAATACGCCTCGCCGGAATGGATCGCCTCGGGGGTGGACGTTCTGGCGCGCACACTGGCCAGGCTGGCCGAATAACTCTTTGCAACTTGGCCGCGCCGTTGTATGCTATGCCTCAACCCGTACGGCGACCTTGCACTTGAGTGGCGTGAGCTTCCCCAACCATGAGCACGCATGCGACAACCCGCATCGTCGGCGCCCCCGTTCCCCGCAAGGAGGGCGTAGACAAGCTGCTGGGCCGCGCGCGCTACGTGGACGACATCGAACGGGAAGGGATGTGGCACGGCGCAACGGTGCGCAGTTCGATCCCGCGTGGCCTGATTCTATCGATTGAATTCGACCATCGCATCGACTGGAGTGAGTTCACCGTCGTCACCGCCGCCGACATACCCGGCGAAAATCACATTCAGCTCATCAATGCCGATCAGCCCTGCCTGGCCGACGGCAAAGTGAACCACTGCGAAGAAGCGATTGTGCTGCTGGCGCACCCCAGCAAGCAGAAGCTGCGTGAGGCCGTGGCTGGGGTGCACATCGAGTACGAGCCACTGCCTCCTGTCTTCACCATTGAAGAGAGCGAGCGGCAGGATGCGGTGGTGTGGGGCGCGGACAACCTGTTCAAAAGTTTCCTGCTGGAGAAAGGCGATGTGGACAAGGCTTGGGCCGGGGCCGCACACATTGTCGAAGGCGAATACCGCACCGGCGCGCAGGAGCATCTCTACATCGAGAACAACGGCGTGATCGCCGAGTACAGCGAGGAGGGCGGCGTCACGGTGTGGGGCTCGCTGCAATGCCCGTATTACGTGCACAAATCGCTGCTGGCGGTTTTCGATCTGCCCGCGGAAAAAGTGCGCGTGATCCAGACCGAGACGGGCGGCGCATTTGGCGGCAAAGAGGATTATCCTTCGCTGCTGGCTGCGCACGCGGCGCTGCTGGCGATGAAGAGTGGCCACGCGGTGAAGATGGTTTACGACCGCATGGAGGATCTGGCCGCGACCACCAAGCGGCATCCCGCGCGCATTCGCCATCGCACCGCGCTCGACCGCGACGGCAAGCTGCTGGCCATGGACATCGATCTGGCCACCGACGGCGGCGCGTACTCCACGCTTTCGCCCACCGTGCTGTCGCGCGCCACACTGCACTCGCCGGGACCGTATGTGTGCCCCAATGTGCGCGTGCGCTCCCGCTCCTGGGCCACCAACACCGTGCCCTACGGGGCGTTTCGCGGCTTTGGCGCGCCGCAGGGCGTCTTCGCCATGGAGCGCCACATGGACGCGATCGCCGCGGCAATCGGCATCGATCCGATTGAACTGCGGCGGAGAAATTTTCTTCACGACGGCGACACCACCGCGACCCAGCAGGTGATGCGCGAGCCGGTGATTCTGGACCAACTGCTGGACCGCGCGCTTGAACAAAGCGATTACTACCAAAAGCGTGCTCAGTTCGCGCGAGAGAATCCCGGCAGCGCGATCAAGCGCGGCATGGGCATTGCGGCCTTCTATCACGGCGCGGGTTTTACGGGTTCCGGCGAACGCTTTTTGAATTCGCTGGCGGGGCTGGATGTAACTCCCGAGGGCAAGGTGCGCGTGCTGGTGTCGAGCACTGAGTTCGGCCAGGGCACCAACACCGTGCTCACGCAGATTGCGGCGGAAGTGCTGGGGCTGGATATGAGTGATGTGCTCATGGCGCCGGCTGATACCGCCATCGTTCCCAACAGCGGGCCGACCGTGGCCTCGCGCACGGCCATGGTGGTGGGCAAGCTCATCGAGCGGGCCGGATTGCAACTGATCGAAATGTTGCACAAGGATGCGGGGCTGGACGAAAGCTTTACGCGTGAAGAATTTTTCTCGGCTTGCGATCTCTATCGCGCAGCAAAAGGTGAAGTTGTCTCGCTGAGCCGCTACGAAGCGCTGCCCGGCATTTTCTGGGACGACAAGACGTATCGCGGCGAAGCTTATCCCGCATTTGCGTGGTCGATTCATGTGGCACAGGTCGCCGTGGACACAGTTACCTATTCCGCCGAAGTCGAAGAGTACTGGACGGTGCAGGAGGTGGGCCGCGTGCTCAATCCCGTGCTAGCCGGCGGGCAGATCGAGGGCGGTGTTGCGCAGGGCATTGGCTACGCGCTCTATGAAAAGGTGCTGCTGCAGAACGGCCGCATGGTTAATAACCAGATGACCAACTACATTATGCCCACGGCTGAAGATGTGCCGCAGATTTACGTGCACTTTGAAGAGATTCCTTTTCGTCACGGCGGCTACGGCGCCAAGGGCATCGGCGAGTTGCCGCACGACGGCCCCGCTCCGGCCATTCTGAATGCGATCCGGGACGCGACCGGCGTGAGCTTCTGTGCGATTCCGCTGCTGCCTGAAGATCTCTATGCCGGACTTGCCGCGCGCACCGCGGTCGAGGAGGCAGCGACGGTATGAGCGAGTGTTGGTCCCGAATCCACATCACCGTGAACGGCGAAGACCGCACGTTTCATGTGCCGCCGATGAAGCGGCTGTTGGATGTGCTGCGTGAGGACTTGCATCTGACCGGAACAAAGGAAGGTTGCGGCGAAGGCGAGTGCGGCTCGTGCTCGGTGCGCATGAACGGCGAACTTGTGAACAGCTGCCTGGTTCCCGTCTTGCAGGCCGAGGGCGCATCGATCGAGACTGTCGAGGGGCTGGCGAACGCAGGCGAGTTACATCCGCTGCAACAGGCGTTTCTTGCGTGCGGCGGCGCGCAGTGCGGCATCTGCACGCCGGGAATGCTCATGGCCGCGACGCAACTGCTGGCGCGCAATCCTCATCCAGACATGGCGGAGATTCGCGAGGGACTTGCGGGAAATCTCTGTCGCTGTACGGGCTTCAAGCGCATTTTCGAGTCGGTGCTTGCCGCCGCGCACGGCCCTGACGACGCTGCGAATCGAGAGACAGAACAGGCGACCCATGCGCGGTAATGCCGAAGCGCACGAGTTGATCGCGCCCGGCAGTCTGGCCGCGGTGCTGGAGCTGCTGGCCTGCGCGCCGGGCGAATGGACGCCGATTGCGGGTGGGACGGAGTTGATGGTGGCGCACGCGGCCGGGCGTCTTGACGCGCCAAAACTTGTCAGCCTGTGGGGCATTGCGGATTTGCGTTTTATCCGCACCACGCCTGACCGCATCGTCATCGGTGCCGGCGCAACGTTTTCTGATCTGCGCGCGCATGCGGGCATTGCTGCGGAGCTGCCACTGCTGGCCAGGGCGGCAAGCTGGATCGGCTCCATCGCTAACCAGAGCCGCGCTACGTTGGGCGGAAATTTGGTGAACGGATCGCCGGCCGCCGACTCTTCGCCGGCGCTGCTGGCCTACGATGCGGAGGTCGAGTTACTCTCCGTACGCGGCAGCCGGCGCATGGCTTATGCAGACTTTCACACGGGTTACAAACGCAATGCTCTCGCCGTCGATGAGTTACTCTACGCCGTTCATCTGCCGCGGCGATTCGGGCAGCACATCCAATATCTGCGCAAGGTGGGAACGCGGCGGGCAATGGCTATCTCAAAGGTTGCGCTGGGTGCGACGGCGCGTGTCGTGGACGGCGTGCTAAGCGAGATTCGACTGGCGGCGGCGAGCCTTGCACCTTTCCCTGCGCGGCTCTATCAGACCGAGGCCGCTTTGCAGTGCCAGATCGTCACAGCCGAGACCATTGAAGCCGCGCGGCAGGCGCTGCTGGCAGAGGCGCGGCCCATCGACGACATCCGCTCCACCGCCGATTACCGCAGCCAGGTGGCCGCCAATCTGCTGAAGGAATTTCTCCTACAATCAGGGTGAGGAATTAGTGCGGGAGGAAGATAAAGAATGAACGCAACCCTTGATGCATGGAACAAAGCCGATGAGACAGCGGCGCACAATGCGATGCTGGCCTGCTGCGGCGCGCGGCGCTGGGCACAGGCGATGGTGGCATTGCGGCCGATTGCCGGAATCTTGGAGTTGAGCGAAGCGGCGGATCGCGTGTGGGGCACGATGGAAGAGGCGGACTGGCTGGAAGCCTACGCAGCGCACCCCAGGGTTGGCGAACGCAAGCGAGCGCACGTTGGGGCAGCAAAGTCAGCCACGTGGTCGCGGGGCGAGCAGGCTTCGATCATGGGCGCGACCGGGCAGGTGCTGGACGAGCTGGCCGAGGGCAACGCGGCCTACGAAAAGAAGTTTGGATTCACGTATATCGTGTGCGTCACGGGCAGAAGCGCAGAGGAGTTGCTCGCGATTCTCCAGCGGCGGCTGGAAAGCGATCGCGCAAGCGAATTGCGCGAAGCTGCCGAACAGCAGCGGCAGATTACGCAGCTTCGTTTGGGAAAGTGGCTTGTGGAGTGAACGGTCGAATGAGCGCGATTACAACACACCTTCTTGATACGGTGCTGGGCAGGCCCGCAGCCGGAGTTTCGGTGCGCCTTGAACAGCAGGAAGGCGGCGCGTGGATTTCCGTTGCGGCCGGAATGACCGATGCGGATGGGCGCTGCCGCGATCTGAAACAGGATGCGGAGGCCGGCTTCTACCGGCTCACCTTCAACACGGGCGACTATCTAAGGCGGCAGGGGCGCGTGAGCATTTATCCGGAGATTTCCATCCTTTTCATCTGCGGTGGCGAGGCGAGTTATCATCTTCCGCTGCTGTTAAGCGACAACGGCTACACAACCTATCGAGGAAGCTGACAGATGGCGAGACTGGGTGAGAATCGCTATGGAAAATCGCGCGTACGCTTGTCGCGGATTACACGCGCAGGTGATCGTCACCAGTTCAACGAGTGGAGTGTAAGAGTTCTGCTCGAAGGAGACTTCGAGTCGGCCTTCACCGCGGTTGATAATAGCAAAATATTGCCCACCGACACGATGAAAAACACCGTCTACTCGCTGGCGCGCGCCTCGAAAGCGGCGACCATCGAAGAGTTCGCGATGGAGTTAGGCGACTATCTGCTCGAGAACAATGCGCAGGTTGCGAAGGCCAGCGTGGAGATCGAGGAGAAGGCCTGGGAACGGATGATCGTGGATGGCGCGCAGCAGGAGACGACGTTCAAACTTGGCGGGCCAGAGGTGCAGACAGTCCAGGCGGTGCGAGGCAAGGGCAGCGCGTGGGCGATTGCTGCTGGCGTGGACGGGCTGACGATTCTGAAGACGACCAAGTCCGCTTTCACCGGTTACATCCAGGACAAGCTGACTACGCTCAAGCCCGCCACTGACCGCATCCTGGGCACGCGCTTGACGGCGCAGTGGGACTACGCTGCACCCGCGCCGGTCTATGTGCAGGCACGCGCAAGGATCGTTGCCGCGCTGCTCAGGGAGTTTGCCGCGCACCACAGCATGAGTGTGCAGCACACACTCTTCGACATGGGCAAGGCGGCGCTCGAAGCCGCGCCGGAGATTGCGCGCATCACGCTGGCCATGCCCAACCTGCACCATCTGCTGGCGGACCTGAGCCCCTTCGGGCAGGACAATCCCAACCACATTTTTGTGCCCATCGACGAACCGCACGGCTCCATTGAAGCGACGATCGAACGGTGAGTAGACCTTATTTCAAAAATGGCTGCCGTATCTTAGTTGCAGTCCCTCAGGGGTTAAAACCCCACGCTCTTCTGAACCCTTTCGGCACGACTGAAGTCGTGCCCTGATACAGTGCGGATTCTTCGAAACGAGCTCCAGTTATGTGAGTTCGTCCAGGTCGGCGGGCAAATCGATGTCCACCTCGCCGCCGGCAAAATCGACGGTCTGCAACGGGCAGGACGGCTCCGCGAGCAGAGCGCGCGCACCCGTGTCGCCGCGCAGGGCGAGCAGATCGGGAAACACGGCGCGGGGAAACACGGCGGGAACTCCCAACACGCCTGCGTAGGAGGACGCTGCGATGGCCGCGGCTCCCTGGGTGGTGAAACTCTGGATCAATGCGCGCAGATGCGCGGCGGTGAGACGCGGCTGATCGCAACTGAGCAGCAGCACGCCGGTTGCGTCGGGTGCGGTTTCTTCGAGCGTGCGCAGACCCGCGTGGATGGAAGTCGAGATTCCCTGCTCCCAATGGTTGTTCACCACTGAGACGGCATTTTTGAAGGGGATGGAAGCGCGAATGATGTGGATATGCGCGCCGAGCACGACGACCACCGGAGAAGCGCCGGACTCGCAGGCAAGTCGGATGGCGCGTTCCAGCAGGGTTTCGTTGCCGTGCATCAACAGTTGTTTGGGCTGGCCCAGACGGCGGCTGGCCCCGGCGGCGAGAACGACGGCAGCAACAGGCATCGGCATCAGTGTATCCCGGAATTCTTGACCGCGCTGCCGTGAACGCGCAAAACTGGAAACCTCGGTAGACAATCAGGGAACGAAAGGCGAATCGTTGAGCAACCAGACGAGCACGAGTGGCGAAGTGTACGCGCGGGAGGGCGCGGGGGAAAGTTACGGACTGCACGCAGGAGTGCTGGGGCCCGTGGAAACGCTGGCGCAGTCGGTCTCCGCGATGGCGCCTTCGACTTCGGCGTCGCTCACCATTCCGCTGGTCTTCGCACTGGCTGGAAACGCCACCTGGTTTGTTTACTTGCTGGCCACCGGCGCCACCCTGCTGGTGGGCTTTTGCGTCAGCCGGTTCGCGCGGCTGTCGGCCTCGCCCGGGTCGCTCTATTCTTATACGGCGAACACGCTGCCGCCGGTCTTCGGCGTGCTGGCCGCGTGGGGGCTGCTGCTGGCCTACCTGGCTACCGGCGCGTCGGTGGCCGGGGGAGCGCTGTACTACGCCAACCTGCTGAGTCTGCAATTCTTCCATTGGGCGCCGCCCGCGCTGCCGACGCTGGCCGTAGTTTGCGCCGTGGCTGCGGTTGTGGCCTACCGCGACGTGAAACTCTCGGCGGAAGTCATGCTGTGGATCGAGGCTGTTTCCGTGGGCCTGGTTCTGATCGTGCTGGCGGCGATGGTGTTTCGATTCGGCTTTCGATTGGACATGGATCAGTTCCGCCTGAAGGGCGTTTCCATTTCTGCGCTGGGGCCGGCGCTGGTGTTGTCGATGTTCAGCTTTGTGGGGTTTGAGAGCGCCACCACGCTGGGCGGCGAGGCGCGCGAACCGCTGCGCACCATTCCGCGCGCCGTGGTGCAGTGCGCGATTCTTGCCGGCGTGTTCTTCATGCTGTGCTCGTACTCCGAGGTCCTGGGCTTCCGCAGGGAGCCGGGAAAGCTGAGCGAATCGACAAGCCCGCTGCACCTGCTGGCAGCCAAGGCGGGCATCTCGCCGCTGGGCGTGGCCATCGACTTCGGTGCGGCGGTGAGCATGTTTGCCTGCGTGCTGGCCTGCACCACGGCAGCCGCGCGCGTGCTGATGCGCATGGCGCACGGAAGGTTGCTGCCCGCTTCCCTGGAGTGCACCAACCGCCGCCACGGCACACCGGGACGGGCGATTGCTCTCGCGGCAGGGCTGATGTTCGCGGCGACGGCGGTGCTGGCGCTGCGCGATGCGGCCGGCTCCGACATGTATGACTGGCTGGGCTCGCTGTCGGTATTTGGCTTCCTCACCGCCTATGCCCTGGTCGCCTTGGCTCTGCCCTTTGCGCGCCGGGCGCTTGGCCAGCACTCGCATGTGGTTTCGGCCGTCAGCGTGGTGACTGTCGCGGTGATGATCCTGATTGTGATCTTCGATCTCCAGTCCGCGCCGGACGAAAATCACGCTCGCATTCCCTGGATCTATCTCGGTTACATTGCTGCCGGAGTTGCCTGGTATGGGCTGCGGCGCAAGAAGGCTGGCGCGCTTGCAGACTGACGCGCCACGAGCGCCCGCGCGTGCTACATTCAATGGCGAATGACACCGCCTCAACTGCCGGATGAATTCCTTTCCGCGTTCGTTTGGCGGCGGCCTCGCAGCACGCTGGCGGGGATGCAAAGGATTGTGCGGGTGAACGAATCATGAAGGAACTCACGCTCTCAGCTAAACCAATCCATTCGGTGTGGGACCGCTCGCTTGAGCCCCGGGTGTGTATCAGGCCTGGTACTGAACTGCAGATAGAATGCCTGGATGCAAGCGGCGGCCAGGTGCGCCCCGGCATGAGCGCGGATGAGTTTGCCGGCATCGATCGCGCCCGCATTCATGCGCTCACCGGACCCATCTGGATCGAGGGCGCCGAGGCCGGCGATGTGTTGCAGATCGACGTGTTGTCGACGCGCCACGGCGGCTGGGGATGGACCAGCGTGGTCCCTGGACTGGGCTTTCTGAAGGATCGTTTTCAGAAGTCGTATCTTTTCCACTGGCGGCTTGAAGGCGAATGTACGCGCTCGCTGACGCCGGCGGTGGTCCCGGTGCGGCCATTTCTGGGCGTGATGGGCGTGGCGCGCGCTGGCGAGGGCGCCTTTCGTACGCGCGAACCGGGCTCTTTCGGCGGCAACCTGGATGTGCGCGAGTTATGCGCCGGGTCCACGCTGTACCTGCCGGTTTACGCGCCCGGCGCGTTGTTCAGTTGCGGCGACGGCCACGCGGCGCAGGGCGACGGCGAGGTTTCGGTCAACGGCATCGAGTGTGCGCTGGACGTGACGCTCGGCTTCAAGGTCCACAAGAATCAAACCCTGGCCGGGCCGTTGGTCGAGTCGAACGATAGTGACGCGCCGGACTCGATTGCCGATTCCTGGGTGGTGGTGGAGACGGGAACCGACCTGGCCGATACGGCGCGCGCCGCCACCAGCCGCATGATCGATCTGCTGGTGAGCCGCTGGGGATTGAGCGAACTGCATGCCTATATTCTGTGCAGCGTGGCGCTGAAGCTGCGCCTCAGCCAGGTGGTCAACGAGCCGGTGCACACCATCAGCGCGGCGTTGAGCAAGCAGATTCTTCCGGCGCGCGCATTGTTTCCGGTTCGGGGATGAAAGACGAGGGAACAGGGAACAGGGAACAGGGAGCAGGGAACAGGGAACAGGGAACAGGGATCGGAAAAGACAGTCGCGGCTGCTCCGGTCGCGGTCTCTGAGCAGAGGCTGCTTGGTCAATACCCTAAGAGCAGTGGCCGAGTTGGACGACTCCTCGCTATGAGCATCCATCCCTGCCATGAACATTCATCCGTGATGAGCGATGTGGAAAAACAGGCCGAAATTTTTTGTGACGGCACTTGGGCTGCACAATACGAGACAACGCAATAGCCCGGCAAAGCGCGTTGCTTCACGCGTTTGCAGCCCGGATTTGGTCCTGGCGGTGAAAGATGTGTAAGAGAATCGTAAAAATCGGGTTGAATTCTGCGCCGTAAACGTTATTCTATTGATACCTCGCAGTGCAAGCTGAACCAGTTCAACCAACGAGCGCCACTCGCAAGCGGCTCTGACTTTTCCTTTTTGTTTGACCCAGAACTTCAGACTTCACATTCAATCCTGTGTTTTTTGAACACTCAAAAGACCTATGGGGAAATCCTTATTTTCGAGGCCTGTATCTTGAGATATTTCGTAAATCGTGCTTCTTCCTTGCTTCCCCGGCTGCTGGCAGTTGTAGCAACCGTTGCGCTGTGTTGTTCCTATCTGTCGGCACAGCAGACGCTTGGCGGCATTACCGGCGAAGTCACGGACGCCTCGGGAGGCGTGATTCCAAACGCCGCAGTGACCGTGGTTGGCGAGCAGACGTCTTTGACGCGCTCGGCGAAGACCAACGGCACTGGCAGCTATTCGTTTGTGAATCTGCCGATCGGCACCTATACGGTCACCTACACGGCCGATGGCTTCGATATTCAGAGGACTCCGCACATCGCCGTGCAGGCCGATCGTACGGCTACGCTCAACGCCCAACTGAAAGTAGCCGCGGCCAAGGGTGAAACCATCGAGGTGGAAGCCTCTCCGCTGATGAACGCCGTGGATACTACGGTCGGCTATGTGATGGATCCTCAGCAGATTGAGGCCGTTCCGCTGGCGACTGGCAGCTTCACGGGTCTCGCCACGCAATCCACCGGTGTGAATGCCGAACTGGGCGGTGGAACGGGAGCGAATTCCGGCCTTGGAAACGCACCCATCTGGGCCAACGGACAGAGGGATACTTCGAACAGCTTCCTGCTGAACGGCGTGGACGCCAGCAACTTGTTCAACGGCAAGAGCACCAGCCAGGTGGCATCGGCGCGCGTGATCAACTCGACCGGCGTCCAGACCAGCCCTGGCGGCGGCGGCGGCGTGATTCCCTCCGCGGCATCCATTTATCTTTCCATTGGCAACGCCATCCCCACGCCCGCGCCTGAAACCATTGCGGAAGTTCGCGTCAACGCCTCGATGTACGACGCGCAGCAGGGCTCCACCTCTGGCGCGCACATCGATCTGAGTACCGCTTCAGGCAGCAATGACCTGCACGGCACGGCCTACATGCATCGCGGTACGAGCTGGCTCAATGCCGCTCCGTTCTTCTTCAATCAGGATCCCGACGTTCCGGCGTACGACAAAGTTCCGGAGTTGCATCGCTACGTGGCGGGCGGCACTGTCGGCGGTCCCCTTATCAAGGACAAGCTCTTTGCCTTTCTCTCTTATCAACACCTGCACGTTTCAGACCAGGAGATCGGCGACTCGTTTCTCGACGTTCCGGTTGGCCTAAGCGACGACCGCAGCGCGGGGGGATTGGCGACCCTTGCGAACAACTCCTTCGGCACCAGTCTGACCAGTGCCAACATTGACCAGTTGGCCCTCGTTCTGTTCAACTCGCCTTCGCTTCCGGGCCAGCCCGGCAAGTGGCTCATTCCGAATGACTCGCTCACTGCTGCCGGCGGCATGGTCAGCGCTGCCCATCTGGACAACGCCTTCATCCCCGGGACGGGTTACTTTACGGGCGATCTGGCCGTGGCCGACCTGGACTACGACGCCAGCAAGAGGGACACGCTCTCGCTCAAGTACTTTTATCAGCACGATCCGACCCTCTCGCCGTACTCCTACTCGAGCGTCCCCGGCTTTACCGAGCACCTCGACTCCGGGGCGCAGGTCGCCTCCATTACCAACACGTTTATCATCAAGCCCAACCTGAGCACCACCCAGACGCTTGGCGTCCTGCGCGAGAAGAACTGGGGCGACAATGAGCAGCCCTTCGGCCCGGGTTCCATTCCCGGCGGCTCAGCGGGCACCGGCTCCATCAACGTCTTCGGATCGAGCTACTTCCCCGGCGTTTCCATTTACAACGTATTGGGTCAAAACCAGCCGGTTGGAATTCCTGCTCAGGCCGTCCTGAACATCGGCCCCAACGCGGAATCGCAGTCCGCCAATACCGGCGTCTTCCAGAACCGCCTGGCTCCCTCGGGCAACGCAATCTGGATTCTCGGAAAGCATACGGTCAGCTTCGGGGCCAGCTACACCTACACCCAGCTGAACACCATCGACAAGCGCACCGGGACGGGCACCGTCTCCACGGACGACTTCAGCCAAATGCTGCAAGGTTATGTCCTGCCTGGCAGCTCGTCCTCGGGCTTCTATGTGACTTCGTTCCTGCAGGGCGACGCGAACCGCTATTATCGCGCCAACCAGCTCGGCACCTACGTGCAGGACAAGTATCAGATTACCCCGACGATCTCCTTGACTGCCGGCGTCCGCTACGACTGGGACGGTGGGCTTACGGAGAAGTACGGCCGCATCTTCAACTTCGATCCCAGCCTATATAGCTACAATGTCGGCGCTGACTCCATCGACAATCCTGGGTTGATCATCGCGGGCAACAACACGAACGGCACCAAGGGCGTGAGCCCCACCACCCTCACCGGCCGGCAGTGGGGCATCGGTCCCCGCGTCGGGGCCGCGTGGCAGCCGGAGATGTTCCACAGCAAGGTGGTCGTCCGCACAGGGGCTGGGCTCTACTACGATCGCGGCGAGTTGTTCACCTATCTCTCGCCCGGCTACGCCATCGGTTCCGTGACCGGCGGTCCTTTCGGCGTCAACCAGCAGCTTCCCTTCGTCAATGCCACAACCTGCCCCTCGGCGACTCTCTTCTTCTACGAGAACTACCTGCCGACCTGCGGCGGTGGAGGCGGGGGCCCGGCGTCCGCGGGCAACCTCGAGAATCCCTACGGGACCGCGGCGCTTCCTGCGCCCAGCAGTCCCAAGGCTTCCGATCTGAGCAGCTATCTTCCCAATGCGTACAGCATCCTGAACACCGGCACAGGACTTCCGGGAGTGATCCACAACGGCCAGCCGATCTCGCTCGGTATCTACGATCGCGCGAACAAGCTGCCCTACACCACCAACTACACACTCGACATCCAGTGGCAACCGCGGAACGATGTCGCGATCGAACTCGGCTATGTTGGCAATCTGGGCCGGCATCAGATCATTCCGGTGCCCTTCAATCAGCCGAGTATCGCTTCCCAATCCAGTCCCGCGCTGGCCGGGGGACCTTACAAGCAGACCTACAGCTACGGCTACAACGTCACCGGCCCGACGGGATGCAACCCGAATGTCTACGGGTCCTGTACCTCTCTCAACCTGCCCAACGGCCAGCCCTACCTGGCCAACTACGAGGGCGGCAACGTCGATCTGCGCGTTCCCTACATCGGCTACGCGTCCGAATCCATCTCCTACAAGGCTGCTGGCATCGATGCGTACAATGCCCTCCAGGCACACGTTGACAAGCGCATGAGCCACGGCATCCAGGTTGGCGCTTCGTACACCTGGTCGCACGCCCTCGATGAGCAGAGCGGGCTCGGCCTCTTTTACAACGGCAACAACCCTCTGAATCTGCGCAGCGGCTACGGCTCGTCGGACTTCGACCGCACCCACGTCGTCAACTTCAACTACGCCTACCAGCTTCCCAACTTCGCCACACAGCACTCCCTCGAAGGCAAAGTCATCGACGGGTGGTCGCTGGTCGGCGTGACCGTGCTGCAGAGCGGCCAGCCCTACAGCATCATCGACTTCTCCGGTTCAATCGGCAGTATCTACTACTCGACTTCCAATGGCATCACGAACCCCGTCGTGCCGCTGGCGCAGGGCTGCACCGCCAAGAATGCCCTGACTCACGCTTCAGGCGCATGGTTCGCCCTGACCGGCGTATCGGCTTTGAAGCCCGAGTGCTTCACCATTCCACTGCTTCCGGCTGGCGGCCTGGGCGGCGCTATTCCCGATTCCGATCCGTTTGAAACCAGCTTCACCACAGGCCAGCGCAACATCTTCCGGCAGGCCTTTCAGAAGCGCGCCGATGCTTCGCTCATCAAGGTTCTGCCGATCAATGAGCGGTTCAGCCTCAAGTACACCTTTGACGTCTACAACCTGACCAACACCACCAGCTTCGACGTCCCCGGCAACGAGGTGGCGCAAAATCAGTTCTACAATCCCTACCCGGTGACGGGAACAGCTCCGCAGCCTGCCGATTGCAAAGCTGACGGATCGCAGTCGAATACCAGCTTCTATAACTGCCCGTCTGGCCTGGGTATCGTCGGGCACACCATTGGCAGCCCGCGCCAGATCCAGATGTCACTGCGGGTGGAATTCTAAACTGGATGAATCGCAACGCAGCAAAAAGGGCGGCCCTGATGGGTCGCCTTTCTTGTCCTCGTCCTGGTTCGTGCGATTCCACCCTTGCGGCAAAAACAAGAACACCGCAAGGATGCGTACCCAGTTGGCTTCCTCTTGCCTGATCCCTATTCCCTGATCCCAGTTTCCTGTTCTTCGCCAATATCTTCATTCCAGATTTCGGGATGGGCGGCGATGTAGCCTTCCAGCAATTCCCGGCACTCGGCGTTGTCGAGGTCTACCACTTCGATCCCGTTTTCTTTCAACCAGCTCACGCCGCCCTCAAAGGTCCGGCTCTCGCCCACCACCACAGCGCCGATGCGGAATTGCCGCACCAGGCCGCTGCAATACCAGCAGGGGGCGAGGGTGGTCACCATCACCAAGTCGCGATAGCTTTGCTGGCGGCCGGCGGCGCGGAAGGCGTCAGTCTCAGCGTGCGCGCTGGGGTCGCCCTGCTGCACCCGCCGGTTGTGCCCGCGGCTCACCAACTCGCCAGCCTTGGTGAAAAGGGCCGCGCCAATCGGAATGCCCCCCTCGGCCAGTCCCGCCCGCGCTTCTTTGAGCGCCACGGCCAACATGCGTCCGTACAAACCCTTATTCGTCACAAGATTCCTCTTATGTGAAGGATAAGGCATCCGGCGGAATGTCCGGGCCGCGTTTATTTGCTTTTACCCATGCAGACGTTGGGCGTTCGCCGTACGCGCAGTACCGCGGGACCTTGACTTCGAGCGCGCTCGAAGATGTACGGTGGAAGGGTGAGAGAACTTGGATACACGATTCGAAGCATGGCTGAGCGCTGCGGCATGACCGCGCACACGCTGCGGTACTACGAGCGCGTGGGCCTCATTCAACCGGTCGGCCGGGCGCAGAACGGTCACCGGCGCTATTCCGAGGCCGACGCTTGCTGGATCGACTTCCTGCACTGCATGAGGGCCACCAACATGCCCATCCGCGAGATGCAGCGCTATGCCGAGCTGCGCGAGCTGGGCGACTCAACCTCGCTTGAACGGCGGAAGATTCTCGAAGACCATCAGGCCGAAATTGCCGCGCAGATTGTGGCGCTGCAGAAGGCTCATGCGCTGCTCACGCACAAGATCGCCAACTATCGCAAGATCGAGCAGCGTATTCGCATCGGCGGCCCGGAGTCGGGAACTTTGGAGCCAGACTTCGATTGCACGTGCACGCTGGCGACCACAGCATAAGGGAAACCGATGAAGACACGCAGACTGGGAACAAACGGTCCCGAGGTCTCTGCCATTGGCCTCGGCTGCATGGGCATGAGCGAGTTCTACGGCGTCCGCAACGACGAAGAGTCGCTGGCCACCATCGATCGCGCGCTTGAACTCGGCATCAATTTTCTCGATACCTCAGACGTTTACGGTCCACACACCAATGAAGCGCTGGTGGGCCGGGCGCTGAAGGGCAGGCGCGACAAGTTTTTCGTGGCTACCAAGTTCGGCATCGTCCGCGACCCGAACGATCCCTCCGCCCGCGGGGTGGATGGCAGCCCGGCCTACGTGCGCAGTTCGGTTGAAGGCAGTTTGCGGCGGCTGGGCATCGAGATGATCGATCTGTATTACCAGCACCGCGTGGACCCCAGGACGCCGATCGAGGAGACGGTCGGCGCCATGTCCAGGCTGGTCGAGGAAGGCAAGGTGCGCTTTCTGGGCCTTTCGGAAGCCGGCCCGGCAACCCTGGAACGCGCACATCGCGTGCATCCCATCACGGCTCTCCAGACCGAGTATTCGCTGTGGAGCCGCGATCCCGAGCCGGAGATTCTGCCCACATGCCGCCGGCTGGGCGTGGCGTTTGTGGCCTACAGCCCGCTGGGCCGCGGCTTTTTGACTGGCGCCTTCAGAAGCGCCGCGGATTTTGAGGCCGGTGACTACCGCCGCCTCAGCCCGCGCTTCCAGGGTGACAACTTCGCGCGCAACCTGGAGCTGGTGGATAAGGTGAAGCAACTGGCCGCCACGGCAGGGGTGACCGCCAGCCAGCTTGCCCTGGCCTGGGTACTGGCGCAAGGGGAAGACATCGTACCCATCCCCGGCACCAAGCGTCGCAAGTATCTGGAACAGAATGCGGCGGCCGTGGATATTTCGCTGGCTCCGGAGCTGATCCGGAATCTCCAGGACGCCTTTCCGCCCGATGCGGTGGCCGGCGAGCGGTACCCGGAAACGATGAAGGCGCTGCTGAACGCGTGAGGGAGACCCTGGCGGGTCAAAGCGGAATTCGAAGAATGGGCCTCTTGTCCCATCCATTTGCATGGAGTCGTGGCATTTTCTGCGCAACAATAGCTTTATGAGCGACCTCGAACGCATTCTGCCCCTGTGGCGCGCATTGGAAACGGCGGGGGCGGACTACGCGTTGGCCACGGTGGTGGCGGTTGAGGGCTCAAGCTATCGCAAGCCGGGCGCGCACATGGTGCTGGCCGTGGACGGCCGTCGCGCCGGCACGGTGAGCGGCGGCTGCCTGGAGGCTGAAGTGGCCCGCCGCGTCCTGTGGCTTACCGCTCAAGGACCGGTGGTCGAGCGCTATTCCACAAAGGAGGACGACGGAGAACGCCCCTACGGTTCCGGCTGCGGCGGGGTGGTCTCGTTGCTGCTGGAGCGGAGCGCGACGGCGGCTCCGCTGCTGGCCGCCCTCGAAACAGCCTTCGAAGAGCGAGTTCCGCTGGCCGTCGCCACCGTTCTGGACGGACCCGCGATTGGACAGAGAGCCTTTGCCGGTCTGGCGAAGCCGCTGGAAGTTGCGCCGCGGTCCAAGGGGTCGGAAACGACCGCCAACACGGCGCTCCAGGAACTGGCAGAGTGGGCGCTGGAATCGTGTGCTCCCGTGGTGCGCAGGATTGTGGTAAATGGCCATCCGGCAAACGCATGGGCAGACTACCGCCCGGCGCGGCCTGGCCTGTGGATCTTTGGCGCCGGAGACGACGCACTGCCGCTGGTCCGACTGGCGCGGGAACTGGGCTGGTTCGTGGCCGTCGCCGACGGCCGCTCGGACCTGGCCACGCGGGACCGATTCCCCACGGCCAGCCAAGTGAGCGTTCTGCCCATGGGCAACCTGGCGGACCGCGACCTGTCAGGAGTCGGGTGCGCTATCGGAGGATCGGCCGCAGCCGTCCCGTCCCTGATCGGCCTTCGACCCACCGACGCGGCGGTCGTCATGGCTCACAGCTTCGAGCAGGATTCCCGCGTCCTCGCGGGGCTGCTGTCACTGGCTGCACCGCCCGCGTATGTCGGTGTCCTGGGTCCGCAACGGCGCACACGCGAACTGCTGACCGAGGCTGCCCGCCTGCTGCGGATGGACAGCCCGCTGGACCGCGCCGAGCGGTGGCTCAGGCTGGCTCATGCGCCCATGGGACTGGACCTGGGAGCGGATACGCCTGCAACCATCGCGTTGTCGGTCCTGTCTGAAATTCAGCAGGTGCTGACCGCGTCGACGGGCCTGCCGCTGCGCCGGGTCCGCGCTGTTTTCCAGGCGATTCAAGAGTAGAGAGCGCAAACGTTCCCTCGCGGGCTTCACAGGGTGCGGAAAAGACCTGAATAAATGGCGAAAAGCCCGAAGAGTAGACCGCAGGGCCTGAAGGCCGCGTTCTTTCTACGGCACTTACGGCACGACTAAAGTCGTGCCCTGTTACAGAACCGAGTTTTTCGGCAGTATGTAAAGCCCGCTTTGATTCTGTCGGCTTTATGCGGGGGGTAAAACCCCCGCCTCCCTCCGGATCGAGTTTTCTGCAGACCGTTCAGCCCGCCAGGTGCGCCTCCAGAACCTCAAGAAATTTGCCCAGCCAAGCAGGATGGGCCGTCCACGCCGGACCAGTCACCAGCTTGCCATCCACCACCGCGCCAAAGAAGTCCACGGGCACAAAGGTCCCGCCGGCCAACTCCACCTCCGGCGCGCATGCCGGGTAGGCGTTCAGTTTGCGGCCCTTCAGCACGCCTGCAGCGGCCAGCAGTTGCGGCCCATGGCAGAGGGCAGCGATGGGCTTGTTGGCCTGGTCGAAATGGCGCACGACGTCCAGAACCTTGGCGTTGAGGCGCAGATACTCCGGCGCGCGTCCGCCGGGAACCACCAGGGCGTCGTAGGCGGCAGGGTCGATCTCGTCGAAGGTCGCATTCAAAACAAAGTTATGCCCCCGCTTCTCGGTGTACGTCTGGTCCCCTTCGAAATCGTGAATGGCGGTGCGCACCGTGTCGCCTTTTTTCTTGCCCGGGCAGACGGCATCGACGGTGTGGCCCACCATCTGCAGAGCCTGGAAAGGAACCATGATTTCGTAGTCCTCAACAAAATCGCCAGCCAGCAACAAAAGTTTTGCGGATTTCATCGGGAATTGCCTCCGCAGGAAAGTTTGCCACACCGGCGCGGGGCAGTGACTTAGAATTTCGCCATGCCCACCCCGGTTTCCCCGCTTGAGTCCCTGAGCGCCCGCGTTGTTGCCTGCGACCGCTGCCCGCGTCTGCGGGAGTATTGCACCGAGGTGGCGCGTGTCCGCCGCCGCGCCTATCTGGACTGCGCATACTGGGGCAAGCCGGTGCCGGGCTTTGGCGACGAACAGGCTCGGGTGCTGGTGCTGGGCCTGGCGCCCGGGGCACACGGCTCCAACCGCACCGGGAGGATGTTCACGGGCGACGGCTCGGGAGATTTTCTGTTTCCCGTGCTGCATGAAGCCGGGTTTGCGTCGCAGCCCAATGCGGTGAGCCGCGACGACGGCATGAAGCTGACGGACATTTGGATCACCGCCGTCGCTCGCTGCGCCCCGCCGGGCAACAAGCCCGCGCCTGGGGAGCTGCGCAACTGCGCCTCGTGGCTGGACGAGGAGATGCGCCTGCTTACCCGCCTGCGCGTGGTCGTGTGCCTGGGCCGCATTGCCTTCGACGGACTGCTGGCCCATGCCGTGCGCAGCGGACTGAAGCCGGCCCAGTTGCCGGCGCGTTCCAGCTTCGGCCACGGCGCGGAGTTCACTCTGCCGGGCGGACTGAAAGGCATTGCCAGCTACCATCCATCGCTGCAAAATACCAACACCGGCAAGCTAACTCGGCCCATGTTTCTTGCTGTCTTCAAGCGGGCAAGGGAACTGGCGAGCTTGCCGCGATGAAAATGTGGCTCGTAACGCGGTCTTTGGTGCAGGAGCAGCCCGTTCCCATCGACGTGCGAATTCCTTTGACAGGCTAAAGGGAGAGGAGATCCCCCGGCTCTGCCGGGGTGGCAGTAGCAGTTTGACATTTACGGGAGTCCATCCAAGAAACTCCAAACGTGAGCCGACCAAAGCACACGCAAAGGAGAAACTGGA